>Ga0233446_1000825_pt1 | contig 27205 bp, 17 predicted proteins | sample SI_124_October20_4_FD_182780 | JGI IMG/M metagenome (GOLD analysis project Ga0233446, IMG submission 182780) | Seawater microbial communities from Saanich Inlet, British Columbia, Canada - SI_124_October2016_120_MG | ecosystem: Environmental > Aquatic > Marine > Inlet | place: Canada: British...
CAGAAAAAAGGGGGCTTTGGGTGGTTTTTACCAAATTAGAACCCTTTTTCTTTGTGCAGGTGAAGAGCCGGTATCTTCTTTTATGTTTGGGTTTCTGAGAACTAATAAATAAGGGCGCGCTGTCATTTTACACCGAAGAAACCTGTGCTATAGTGGAAGAGGCATGAGTGGCCAAAGCCCGTACTCCGCAATGGAGGTGACCTTGGTTGGTCCCCCGCTGAGAACTCTGGGATGCGGCTAAACGATTTACTCACTGGTGGCGAGGGAGGGCGACCCCGATTAGGAAGCTGTAAGTACCTGAAGCGCCGTGCCATTCATGTTCTGTCCACAATGTAGTTTTTTTTGCAGAGCTGTTAATTTTGTAGTGTAGCAGCTCTTTTTTAGGTTATAGAATATATGAAAAAACACCTGTTTTTTGGTGTTTTTCGGTTTCTTAGGACGCGGAGTTCGGCGGCGTTTATGGTTCCAATTGAGTGTATTTTTTTACAAATGGGGAAAAACTAACAGATGCACGTGTGATTTCTCTAAGAAATAGTAAATGCGAACGCCTATGAAAGATTTGCACTAACCAATCAGGCATACCTATTTGTACTGGAAGTGGAAATTCAACCGAAGTTACTGGAAGTGTTAATTTGATACCGAATGCCAACGCGTTTTCTGAACGCTGGATTCGTTCTGCCCGCGAAGAATGCCTGGATTACATTCTTATAATCAATGCTGCTCATCTACGGCGCGTCGTGATTGAGTTCGTGGATTATTACAACACGGCCCGTCCCCATCAGGGCATCGATCAGCAGACCCCCATCCCCCACGCAAGACCTTCAAGTGGAACCATTCAGTGTAGAAATATCCTGGGTGGCATCATCCACGATTACTATCGTGCCCCCACTCCCCTTGCTCTTCCTGCTACTTGAGTTCCCCCGCTCGTTTCCCCCTTCATAAAAAACCATCTTTTGTGTTTTAGCGCGTCTCATTGCTAATCTGAGCGTTCTTTTTCAAATGACCCCCATAATTCACCGTTTTCGAAAACCATTCTTGGGATCAACAGTGGTCGGTTTGCCACCTTTTTTGCCCCGTTTTCTGTCGGATGAGGTTTTTGCACGATACGGGTTACCAACTGAACGATTACGTTTACGATGTATTAGCTTTCGAAAGCTCAACTATAGCGATTGTTTCCTTGTTTTCTGTTGATTTGAGAATGAATCTGCCGCCAAAGCCTTCGACGATACTTTTGACGATATATAGCCCGATGCCGCTGCCCTGTATTTCGTATTTGGATGCGTTCGATGCACGAAAAAAACGCCCAGCGATATGCGGCAGGTCTTCGGATGGGATGCCAATGCCTTCGTCGCGTACGGTTACTTGAACACTGTTTTCCAGTTCGCTTACATCAATGTAGATGTTTTTCCCGCGCGGAGAGAATTTGATTGCGTTGTTTAGCAGGTTTGTGAAAACACGTTGTAGGGATTCGTTACTGCCGACAGTGGCGGAGACTTCTTTCGGGAAGTTCAGGACGGGTTTGATTTCTTTTAGTGCCATTTGCGGCAGTATTTCGGTGATCGTTTTGTGCAGTAAGGGAAGTAACCAAATTTGCTGGATCTCCTCTTGGTAGCGTCCACTTTCTAGTCTGCCGAGGGTGAGCAGGTCTTCGAGCAATTCGCGTTGGCGACCGAGCTGTTCTTTGAGCACTTTCCAGTATTGGGCGTTGTCGTCATCGTTCCCTTTGAAGATATCGTCGAGTAAGTCTGCCATCAACAATGACGTGGTGAGAGGGGTACGAAGTTCGTGGGAGGCGCGGTTGATGAAATCGGTTTTCATTTGCTCCAGACGGGTTTGTTCTGTGATGTCGTGTATGACGGCGATGACTTCATTCTCGCCGCTGACGACAATCCGAGCTTCATAGGCGTAGGTAGTGCCATCCATATTCATATCATAGGAGAATATTTGGGCGGCATTGGTTTCGATGGCTTTTTGGATGTGGTAAGCGGTCGCCTCGGCGACATTTTTCGGTAATACATCTTGGAGTGTTTTGCCGACAAACTGCTCGGGGGGGATTAATAATTTTTGCGTTTCAGCAGTTTTGAAATCCAGGAATATGCCATTGCCTGTGATGCGGAAGATCATATCGGGTACGGCATCCAGGAAGGCACGCATCCTTGTCTGGCTTTCTTCCAGAGCTTGTTTTGCTGCGAGGATTTCGGTTAGGTCGGTAAAGACAGATATGCTACCGACGACTACGCCATTTTGGACGCGCGGGGAAGCAGTAATGAGTGCGTTGATGATATTGCCTGTTGTACGGGAAACCAGACGCAGTTGGTAGGAAGCAATTTTGTTTTGGAGACGTTCTTGTAGTGCTTCTTTGATCATGGGCAGATCTTCTTCAAGGACATAGGCAGAGAGTGATGTCCCGATCAGTTTTTGAACCGGTATGCCTACCATTGCTGAGAAAGCAGGGTTGACGTAATTAAAGATGCCGACGCCCTTTTCGATATAAAAAGTATTTACGGTGATACCCTGCCCAATGCTATTCATAATCAGTTGAGCGAAGTCGCGCTGGTCTTGCAGTTCCTTTTGGGTTTCGAGACGGATCGTCGTGTTAGTGATGATGTCGCCTGCCAATCTGAGTAGACGGACCTCTTCCGGGTGCCAGGTGCGGGTTCTTTTAACAGAGTCGAATCCAACGAAGCCCAGAAGTGTTTTTTCTGTGCGCATGGGGACAACGAGTACCGCTTGGATATTTTGTTCTGAAAGGATTTCTTTTTCGTTTTCAGCTTCTTGCGGCAGGTTCTCTACATTGGGAATGTTAACTTCTTTGCCCAGGTCGAGTTGTTTTATCCACCACGGGAAGATGGCGACAGGCAGGTTTTGCAGGTTTTCGATCTCCGGGTGAATGCCTTCGGCACACCATTCGAAGGTGTTGCTCATGACAACTTGCTCGTTGTCAATTTCGAAGATATAGCCCCGATCAACATCGATGAATTGCGCGAGCTTGGTGAGGGCTTCTTGTATGCTTTCCGGTAAATCTTTTTTGGAAATATTTGAAAATTCGACTGAGATGGATGTGATTAGTTCTTCAAAGGCGATCCGGTGATCAAGGTCTGTTAGCATCTGATTGAAATGCGTGGCAATCGACGTAATCTCATCATTGTGTGCAGGTGTTGATGACTCTTGAAATAATGTGGCAGTTAGCGCGCTGGAGCGTACTGCGTTAATGTCTTTATCAATGATGAGTAGGCGGTCGGTAATACTTTTTTTAGTCAACTGGTAGGCAATCCCGACGATTAAAGAAACAAGCAAGGTATTGACCGCAACAATGGTATAGATCGCTTGATTTGATTCTTCAATAGAGCGCGTGAAGTCAAGTTCCAGCCAAAGGACTCCGGTTGTGTCAAGAAATTCAGGGGTATAGGATTTTCCGTGCAGGGGGCGCAAAAAAATCAACTTTGATTCCAAAATCTCTTGATGGACACGATTTTCATTAATAACCTGCTCGATAAGCGGTGATGACGCGTGCTGCCCGACCATGAGTTGGTTATTGTGGGCAATGATATTGCCAGCTTGATCGGTAACCATGAGTAGAGCAATATCCTCAAAGGATGCGGTTTTTTCGACCAGACGCTGCATCAAAAAAGGATCTGTATTATCCAAAAAGACATCGAAGCTGTAAGCAAGCTGATCAGCCAGTTGGCTGGCGCGGCGCGGTACGCTGCTGCGGATGCCGTTGGTTGCTCCAAAATAGCTTAACAAACTGCTGGCTGTGATGGTAACAAGCCCCATTAAGCTGAACAGCAATAGCGTCTTGACGCGAATAGATGTGTAGCCTTTTTTATCTTCCATAATTTATTGTGGGTTTTGAGAGAAATGGTCTTTTTAGGGAATTTCGTCGATTAAGTTGTTGATAAAGGTCGGCTCAAGCAGGCTGTCTGTGGCGGGTTTTTGGTTCAGGGCACCGTGAGCAAATAAAAAGTCGGTGATCTCTGCGGCTTTGGCGTAAATGCGTCCGGTGGCGTTTTTGCCGAACAAGTCTCCATTGGCTACCAAGTCGAGGTACTGTATCCCCTCAACGTGCAGAGCGAACTCGTCTGCGCCAATTCCCTCCGCAGCGCCCATCCGTTTATAGGCATCCTGCGGATTTTGCTTGATATAGTCCACCGCATCAAAATAGGCGGCGACAACTTTTTGCACATCTTCGGGGCGTTTGGCAATTGTTTGGGCGTCAAAAACCATCGAGGTGATAATGGTTTCCGGGTAATCGCGGCTGGTGATCAGCACTTTACCGTCCACCATTTTTGCGGTGCTCGAAAGATAAGGTTCCCAAGTGACACCGGCGTCGATGCTACCTGCCAGCATTTCCTGTTGGATCTCCCAAGCCGGGATGCTGATGATGGTGACGTCCTCTACGCTCAGATTTTCTTTTTGCAAAATGGTAAGCAGGGAAAGATGACCGACCGTGCCGACCTCGACCCCGATCTTGCTATCATTTAAGTCGCTGAGTGCCTCGAAACCGGCTTGTGCCACTAACCCGTCACCCCCGTAGGAGTAATCCGTTAAAAGCACCACCCGCACATCGCTGCCGTTCGAGTAATAGCGGATGGCGTCATCGAGGGTGTGCATCCCTGCCTGTACTTTGCCCTCCCGCAAGGCATCGATCGAGTCACTATAAGCGGAAAAGCGTACCATTTCTACGTCTACGCCGTGTTTCTCATAGTAGCCAAGTTGGGCTGCAAGTTCTGCGGGTTCCACGCCTGCCCAGGCAGAGATCGCAATGCGGATCGGTTCCTGCCGAGCGCTGCATGATGTGCTCAGGAGGATAAGCAGTGCCACAAGGAAAAGATAAACGGTGTGTTTTTTTGTTTTCATAAGGTTAGATGCTCTTTTTTTAATGAACTTGTTATTTTTTTTGGTTCCAACGTTAAGTTTTTAGAAGATCAAGTTGTTCGATAGTATTGTTTATTGCAGCCTCGAATGGAATATGCCTGTTGTCTGGGGCCGCTTTATAATATGTCTGTATGCGGTAATTACTTCTCAAATACTGTTGATTGGACCAGGAGGAATTGTCATGCGCACGGTACAGCCTGTGGGAATATCGAGAATTTCGACATCACCACCAAAGCTGCGCGCAAAGAAACGGGCGATGGTCAAGCCAATGCCTAACCCGTTGTAGTCGCGTGTGTCTCCTGAGTCGATCTGGTAAAACCGTTCAAAGACGGCTTCGCGCAATTCCTGCGGGATGCCGCTACCGTAATCGCTGACGGTCAGCATAAAGCCGCCGGTGCCATTTCTTTCAAGGTTGATACGAATGGAAGTCATGGGCGGGGAGAATTTGAAGGCATTATCGATGATGTGCATGGTAGCTTGCCTGAATTCTCGCCGCGGTACGTGGATGCTGACCCCGGGATCGACGTATATCTGGATTTTGATCTGTTTGTCCGCGTAATAGTCGCGTAGTTTTTTGACAGGTTCCATGAAGCTGTGGATCACATCTACTTCCTGACGCAGGACGTTGATTTGCCCACTTTCGTGGCTGCTCAGGTAGATCATGTCGTCGATCAAGGTATTCAGACGCGTAGACTGTGAAAATGCTGTTTCAACCAGCCAGCCAAGTTCATCGGGATCTGAGTATTTATCGCGCAATACCATTTCGAGCGAGAGCAAAATTTGAGTCAGCGGGGTGCGCAACTCGTGGCTAATATTGCGAATGATCTGGGTGCGGATTTCTTCGATCTTGTCGTCTATTTCTGTTTTGCCCGCCTGATGTCCTTTTTCGTAACGCCCCAGAACGTTTTTGATGCGAGCCAATAACTCGCGGGGATCAAAGGGTTTGGTGACATAATCATCTGCACCTGCATCCAGCCCGGTCAGTTTATCGGTTTGGCGGGTGCGGGCACTCAGGAAGATGAAGGGGGTATTGGCTGTGGCGGGGTTCCCCTTGAATTTCTCCTGTACCTGATAGCCATTCAGCACGGGCATCATCACATCGCAGATGACAAGGTCTGGTCTTTCGAGTGCTGCAACGTCGACACATTTTTGGCTATCATTGCAGGCTACAACTTCATAACCTGCTTTGCGTAAAATCATTTGTAAGCCAAATAAAAGGGATGATTCATCATCAATAATCAATAATTTTCCGAGTGATTCTGTCATAATGCGCTTCTTGTCTGCTGGAGTTGGAGGAAGATGTCTACTAATTCAGATTCGAAATGTTTTCCTTTTTCTTCTTCAAGATAAGCGATGGTTTTTCCAATGCTCCATGCTTTGCGGTAAGGGCGGTCACTTGTTAGCGCATCCCAGACATCGACAATGGCGAATATCCGCGCGGAAATAGGAATTTCTGTTCCGCGCAAACCAGCAGGGTAGCCACTCCCATCCCATTTTTCATGGTGGTAATAGGGAATATCAATGACCCCTTCGGGAAACTCGAGGGGGGCGAGCAACTCGTACGCGTAGGCAACATGATCTTGCATGATAGTGCGTTCTTCATCTGTTAAAGGACCCGGTTTATTTAGAATATTGTCTGGAATGGCAACTTTGCCAATATCGTGTAGAACAGCACCCCAGCACAAATGTTTCAAGGCGTCTCCCTCGAAGCCAACGGCTATTGCCATTTTTTCACTCAATCTAAGTACACGTCTGGAATGTTCTTCTGTCTCGTTATCTCGCAAGTGCAGCATATTCACCAGTCCCTCGACAAAGTCGATGCCTACATTGCCCTGGGCATTCAGGCTGCGAATTTCATCTTGCAAGCCGTCGATCTTTTTCTGCATTTTCTTGCTCGTCAGGTTAATTGTGACATCTTTGCGGCGCAAGATTGCTTCAATGCGCAGAAGCAGTTCTTCTGACAAAAAAGGTTTGGTGATGTAATCATCCGCCCCTTCACGCAGACCGTGTAATTTATCTGCAGGGGCTGCACGTGCAGTCAGGAAGATAAAAGGAATATCGCGGTTTTTTTCTGTGACGGTAAGACGCTTGAGAACGTCAAATCCGTTAATTTCTGGCATCATCACATCACAGATAATCAGGTCGGGATTGAATGTTTGTGCGGTCTCGATGCCCTCGTAGCCATTGTGGGCTACCTTCGTCCAAAAACCAGCTCGTTTTAACATCGCGTTCATACCAAACGCAAGCGCTACATCATCGTCGATAATCAATATCTTTGCCATCATTTTTCCTCATTATTTTTCTAGCCACATGACATTTTTAAAGTAAGGGTTGATTGGCAAGGAAAATCGATTAAAGTTATTTTCTCTACAAACGACAAAATCGAGAAGCCAATGCCAATCAACCAACTTAATCATACCTGAATTCCACGTCAAAATAAAATTACCTCATTTGCGTTCATCTGGCGAAAAATTCGGGGCAATTTTCAATAGTATAGCATTTTCGGCACCACATTGCGATGAATTTCATGAATAATTTTTGTGAAGCAGAGTATTGAGTAAGGTAAACAGACCTCATAAAACACACTGAAGCCAACACCGGGATATACGATCCTATTTTCTTAGGACAAGCAATTTTCATACACATCTTTATACGGATATTTTGCAGAGAGTTTCATAACCACATATCTTGCCGTTCTGATAATCTTCCCGGCAAGAAAAACATACTTCAAACGGAATGTCTTGATTTGCTGTCTGTATTCTGAAATGCACAGAGAATCAAATTTGAACAGTAAAAACAGATTGTATGCAAGCATCATCATTTGAAACACTGCCTCATTTGCCCAAAACGATTTTAGCAAAAGATGGCCAACCGCCATATCATACTTGGCTTCCTTGATGTAATTCTCAGCGTTGCCACGCTTTTCGTAAGAAATGACAACTTTTTCTGAAGGTAGTTCAGTATTGGCTACAAAGAAAAAGTATTCGTATTCGTCGCCGTCAAAGAGAGATAATTGTGCTCTATCCTTTTCTGGTTTCAATATCCGGGAGACTACAAATCTTCTGTCTTTGTCCCATGTGTTTAGTTTCATAAAAATCTCAGCCGTTTCCCTGCCCTCATCACCTTTCACGAATGAAATAGATGGACCAGTTACTTGAGAAACAAGTGTTGGATAACCTTTAGCTTTTATCAAATACTTGCAACCCAGTGATTCTATTGTTTCAATAATTTCTTCATCAAAATAGCCGCTGTCCATTCGGAACATGATCTCTAAATCATCTGTTTTGATATTGGCAACGATTTCTTTGACCATTTCAGCTGCACCATTTGCTGTATAGGTATTGCCGCTTCTCACATATCCAGTGATATATGCCTTTAGTTCATCACAGAAAGCAAACTGGATGTTGTAACAAAGGTTGCCAAGCTTTTTTGGATTATATCCCTTAGCTGTACCTTCTTGATGACCTTCTACGTTGACAACACTGCTGTCAATATCGATGATGATTGATGTTAGCTTCCTTTTAAAAAGTAGTTTTTTGAAGACTTTGAAATTGATTTCTCTGAATATTTGAGTTGTCTTATAGCTGAAGTTTCCTAAAAATCTTGATACCGTTTCAGGCTCCTTCACTGAAATATCAAACTCGTTGATCAGTGGATCACCTTGTAGAAGTTTGAGCCGTTCTAACTTGTCAATTCCAATAAAGTGGCCGCAGAGCATCGTTTTTATATGATTCGTTTTGATTTTGTTGGTTGATTTGTTATCAAACACAAGGTCGGAGTCAATGAGTTCAAAAATTCCATTAGTCCTTGCATTTTCAAACAGAAGAAATATGCCTGCATTTGATGTTATATTTTTGGCTACAAAATCAATTTTATTGATCACAATTAAGTCCCTTTTCGCTGTTGCTACTTTTTTTTACTTCAATTTTAACACGTAAGGAGGGAGTGAAAGTTTGCTGATCCAATCGCTTTTTCTTTCACCCATTGGGTGAAAACCAAACTTGACGAAACCCTTGAGTTTTCAGGCTGAATAGGTTGTTTTTGTGGGTTTTTTGATTAATTGACGTAGAATGCGGGTGATAGTTACTTTTTCTGGCTTATGGTCATTTGTCAATCCAAGTTCTTTACGAATATCTCTAAGCGTATTCTCTAACTCTAATTTCGCTTTGGCAATTTTAGGTAAATCACTCTGATTCCGAATATTTAATTCCCGGCCCCCACACACCAAGGATCTCTAGCATAGCTTTCATCATATCGGGCATGATTAGATAGAGTACAAAGCCAATGACTACCAAGATTAGGATATTTGTGCTGAGGTCTTTTAGTAGTTTCATTTTTTGATTAGGGCAGCGCGCTTTTAATAGTTTATTTAAAGCTAGAAACGGCAACAATACACATACCGTGAACTTTCTCAGAGTGTTAGCATTTTTTGTCTAGCTTCAAAGAAAGTCAAACTTTTCCCCTAAGAATTAAAAACTCTCTAATGTCAGGTTTTGTAAGGTTATCAGTTATGGTGTGTCAACCTTTTGCAAGTATCTGGGATGTAATAATAAGTAATCGAGGACGCTTGGTTCTTGCATAAAAAGGTTAAGGAATTACATAGGATAAGGAATAAGTAATACCAGTTGCTTCGCCATCACCGCTGACTTCAAATATAACGGGGATGTAGTATATCTGCGCATCAGTGTCAATGATGCTTCGCCCACTTATCTGGACAGGGTGGTCTGGTGTGGCTGTTTCGCTGATACGAGTTTCGTCAGTAGAAATAAGCGAAACTTGCATCTCGCCGCTCTGAATAGAAACGCTTAACTCCACATCCACTTCATAGCCAGGCAAAGAGGACGGGGTCTCAAAACGATTGGTGTAGGTGCCGCCTGCGGCAGAGAACTCGCCTTCATACCATCCTTCTTCAGGGGATGTGTACGAATTGACTTGTGCGCCTTTAACATATCCATCACAGGAAGTCAGCCCAAAGAGCGATACCAGAACAATAGCGATAATCAGAATAAGTTTGGTGAAAGATGTTTTCATTTTTTGTCCTTTACTGTAGTTTCGCGTATAGTTTGTTCGTGCTGAGAGTTATAATCTCCATCTTGAGTGTTTTTAAGCGTGCTCAACCAAGAGTTAGCTTCGACTACCTTTATGATTCCAAAGTTATTAATACCGCAATTCAGGTTTTAATTATCCAGTTTGAGATTCAAGAATACTTCCACAACTTTTGGGTCGAAGTGTTTGCCCGCCTGTGCGCGGATATATTCAAATGCTTTAATTTTCGACCAGGCTTTACGATAAGAGCGGTCGGAGGTAAGCGCATCCCAAACATCGACGATACAAAAAATGCGGGCCGCAAAAGGGATTTGCTCACCTTTCAGGCCGCGTGGGTATCCGCTGCCATCCCATTTTTCGTGATGGCAGTAGGGGATGTCGATGACATCATGCAGATACTCGATGGGGGAAAGCATTTCGAAGGCATAGCTGGGATGTTTGCGCATGATATCTAACTCAGCATCGGTCAGGGGGCCGGGCTTATGCAGGATGGCGTCCGGGATTCCCATTTTTCCAATATCGTGAAGCAATGCGCCTCGGCGTAATTGCACCAGCTTGCTTTGATCGAACAAGAGGGCTTTAGCCAGTTTAACCGCGAGTTCGCTAACTCGTTGTGTGTGACCCTCGGTTTCCCTGTCGCGCAGATCGAGGGCGCGTGACCAGCCTTCAAGGGTGTTATCGTAGGCTTTTTCCAGGTTGATCTTGGAGCGTCGCAGGTCTTCGAACAGGGTGGCGTTTTCGATAGCGATGGCTGCCTGCCCGGCCAGTGTCTCAACGAAATTTTCCCAGTCAGCATCCCGTTTGAAGGGGCTGCGCTTATAGATTTCCATCACGCCCTGAACCTGGCCTTTGGCAATCAGGGGCAGACCATAATAGCCAATAAATTTTTCATCTTCGATCATTATGCTAAGCAGAGGGCCGCTGCTTTTGCTTGAAAGGTCAGGAATATAGATAGTCTTGTTTTCAAAGGCTGCCTTTCCGGCATAGCCATTGCCAATGTGTATCTGGGTGTTCTCAATCCAGTCTGTATAAAATCCCTGACTGGCGGCGTATTCGAGTTCGTTTGTGTGGGGGTTTGCCAGCAGGATGCAGACGGCATCCACCTGGAGTTGGCACACGGCTTCGTCTGTAAACATTTTTAATAACACGCGCAGATCGAGGTTCGAGAGGATAGCAACATTGAAATCACGCAACACGTGCAATTGTTGGATGGCTTGCTCAAGATTGGCCTTGGCACGGATACGTTCGGTGATATCCACATCCATGCAGACGAAAAGAGGCTGACCGTCTCCGCTCGGGATGGTGAACAGGGATGAAAGCACAGTGCCCGAACTGCCATCCCGACGCGTGATCTGTTTTTCAACAGGGCCGTATGATTTGCCTGACTCGTTTATAGTGTTCACTATCTTTTGGAACTCAACGGATCCTTCGCCTGGAAGCATAAGTTCATCCACAGTTTTTCCAATCGCCTCAGCACTCGACCAGCCGTAGATTTTCTCTGAAGCAGGGTTCCAGAAAACCACGCGCCCATTCTGGTCGTACCATTGTGCGCTAACCTGGGCTGAATTCTCGAGCGAAGCACGCAAGCGGCTTTCGCTCACCTGCAAGGCTTCTTCGGAACGCTTGCGTTCGACCACTTCCCAGGCCAGGTCAGCCAGCAGCGATATTGCCTGGACATCGTTTTTATCGTAGCTGGTTGGTTTATTTCCTATGCCTAAAATGGCGACGATCTTGTCGTTGCGTATGATAGGCACGACCATCTCCCTCTCTACCGTGGCGTGACCGTCAGGCATACCCTTGCGATGGGGGAGCGCGACATAATCGTTATGGATGACCGGCTTTTTTTCGTGGATTGCATCCACCCATACACCAGCCTGGTCCACATCGTAGTGTTGACCCTTGCCTTCTGCTTTGCACATATTCTCTAAGGTATTGGTAGACCAGGCCTGGAGCACGAGCGTTTTTTCGTCTGCCTCGAGCAGGTGGTAAAACCCGATGGTGCTACCCGTCAGGGCTTCGGCTTCGTCCAAGGTGGCCTGGAACAATTCGTCCAGGGAGTGTGAGAGTGAAAACTCGGTCAGGCGCAAGCGCGCTTGCATGATAGCATCGGCCTGTTTTTGGCGGGTCACATCATGGGTAAAAATAGTGACCCCGGTAATCGCGCCGTCAATTGAGGTGTTTGGGTTGAGATAATTCTCAAAGTGGTGCAGGCCGTCTGCCCACATCATTGAAGTTTCTATCATGACGCGTTCGCCTGCCAGGGCGGTATCATAGTAACCCTGCCATAATTTATTGAAGTCATCCGGATACTCATCGGCCAGCACGCTTTCCCCCAGTGGGATAATCCGCCCGCCAGCAGCCAGCAGGGCATCTTCAAAAGCCTCGTTGCAAATTTGCAGCCGGTAGTGGCCGTCGACGGAGAAGACAATATCCTGGATCGAATCGATCGTCGTGCGCATTTTCGCATCGTACTCGCTCACAATTTGTTCAGCCTTCTTACGGCGGGTGACATCCCGGTTTGAAGTAATGCCACCGATGATCTCTCCCTCTGCATCCTTGAGCCAGGTCACAGACGCCTCGATATCCAAAGTCTGGCCGTCTCGGGTCTGCTGTTGAAGATCGCCTTCCCATTGACCATTTGCCAGCAATTTAGCCTGGGTTTCAGCCTGTGTTTCGTTGATGAACATGGTCTTTAGCAACTCGTCCAGGTGTCGACCGAGAGCATCTTCTTTCTCCCATCCATACACCTGCGATGCCGCTTCATTCCAGAATGTAATCATTAGCTCATGGTCGGTGGCGATAACCGCATCTGAGACCTGTGAAAGCAGGTGTGCCTGGAACTCCAATTGCCTTTCAGCCTGCTTGCGTTCCGTGATGTCGATACTGGAACTTTGCAGCGCGACTCCGTTCCCATTTGAATCTTTGATAACCTGATCGATAACGAAAAATGTTTTCGACCCGGTTGCCAATTCGTAGGTGCGCTCATAAGAGCGGCCGATACCGCTTTCGATTACTTCAAGATTTTCTTTCAGATAAAGATTCGCTTCATCAAGGGGAAATACATCAACCATGGATTTTCCGACAAAATCTTCTGGCTGGCCTCCCATATTGGCGGCAGCCCAGGCGTTGGCTATGATGTACACACCGTCTTTATCCAAAACCAGCACGCTGGTACCTGAATTTTCCACCAGCGTGCGATATTGAAGTTCAGAATCGGCCAGGGCCTTTTCATTTTTTTTCCGCTCGGTAATGTTTTCGGTAACCACCAGGATTTGATCGATCTGGTTCAAACCGTGGCGCAATGGAACGGTTCGGTAGAGTTGGTATTGATCGTTGATGAATAATTCAAAGGAACACTCTTCTCCCTGGAAGGTTCTTTGATAATACGCTCGGACGATTCCAGCCTGCTCCCCGAAAATCAGCTCCAGTGTCAAGCCTCGAAATTGTTCCGGATCCAGATTCTGTTTTGTGAACCCTTGACCGGCAGAGAACCCGACCGTGAAGTCTTTTTCGATAATCGAAACATACGAATTGGGATAATTTTCAGCCATTGTGCGCAGAAGCTTTTCGCTTGCACGCATTCGTTCCATACTGTCTGCGGTCTGTTTGAACAGCAGCGCATAGGGCTGCTCCAGGCCGGTCTGGATGATCGCCCGGTAAATGAGATAGAAGGCAATCAGCCTGAAGATGTGTCCAAACAGGTTTGATAATCCAAATACGCTGACATAGAACGTGAAAGCCAATTCGGCAAAAATATTCAAGACGGTGGCGGCGATCAGGAGATTCCAGATTTTGGCATTGAAAGAATGGCGTTTGCGCCAGATCAGGAAAATGGCGCTTATAAAGACCAACGAAATGATATATTCGCTGATCTTTTTGAAAGCCGTTAATCCGCTCCCCTCGATATAGCAGGTCGGGAAAAACCCGCTAAAAATGGCAGCAAGCAGTCCGCCTGTAACGATGAGATAGATCATACTGACTGTTCGGGCGGAAAACTTACGCCCAATCATGAGCGGCATCAGCAGCCAGGAAATACTCTGTAAATACCGTCCGGCAATCCATAACTGGGTGGGCAGGTTGGCGTCATAGCCTGGGAATACCGTCATTCCCTTGTAGGCCAGCATGTGCACAAGGTCGATTCCGGCTACGAAAAAGGATGCGATCCCCAAGACGAGCAGGTAGTTAGCCTCCATGAAACCACGCGTGTTCCAGACAACAAAGAACATGCCAACTGCAACGGCGATGCTGAAGGTCTCAACCAGGGTATGGAACAAGAGATAGTTATACAGGCTGCACAGCCACAGGCCGCAAAGAATGAATACCCCAAATATAATAGGCTGGTATTTATTGAAACTATTAGCTGCCATTCCAGAATAACTCCTACCTGAATTCCACGTCAAAATAAAATCACCTTCATTTACGTTCAAATGGCGAAGAATTTTGGGGAAACTTCCAATATTATAGCATTTTCGGCACCACCTTGCCATGAGTTTTATAAATATTTTTTGTGAAGCAGTCACTCACCTTCTCGAAGCAGGTTACGACATCCGCACTGTGCAGGAACTCTTGGGGCATAAAGACGTAAAGACCACCATGATTTACACCCATGTTCTCAATCGGGGTCCAAAAGCTGTGCGTAGTCCCTTGGATGGATAATATACTTTAAAAATAGTCGACGCATATTTTGACAGAATTCATCTTGGAGCACGCCAGATGCTTACGAAAGGGAGAAAATCTTTTTTTTGGAGCAAAGGATTCGTTATCTGAGTATTTTTAGCTCAGTGTGCTATCGAAGAAATTTAGTTTTAGCGGCAAGTAGACAGTCTCAATCTGTCCCCTTCAAAGCAGAGCAAATTAGAACAATTTGCTCTGCTTCTTTTTTATCCACCACCTTAGGTTCTTGGATGCTCTCAGGGTTCGACTCCCTATAAGGTAATTTGTGCGCTCAACAAGCGTGCGAAAAAGTTTCTCTCCTCTTAAAACACTACTGACTCGGTAGGTCTTGGTTTTCCAAGTTCCAGCCTGTGATGGGCAAGAGACCCGCTCAATATGAGCAAGTCTCTAATACTCATCACTATATGGCTGCCTCCTTCAGTCTGTTTATGAGTTTAGAGACACTTTATTGAGAAGAGGTGTATTCACACCTCTTCTCTCTCTTTTTTAAAACCAGGCGATCTCGCCTGTTTGTTTAGTTCTTTTCCCCCTATGTTCCATTCCTATGGACTAAGGGGGAAGAGACGGCATCCCCCTTAGTCTCTCTATTACTCGGAGGCTATTCCATGTCAAGCACACAGGTCGCAAACACTATGTCTAAGTTAAATGAAGATCAAAGAATCTCTCTCTTGAGAGCTTCCGCCTCTGCAACGCGCCTCACGGCTTATTATATTGACCGCATTTGTCGTCAAGGAACGAATGACGAATTGCCCGGTCTCGTTGCTAATGAGATTTCAGGATTGCTTAGATCTATCTAACCCGGTTTTAAAAAAAGCAGAGAATGTTGGCTTTCGTCAACATTCTCTACCTTTTACGCTCTTCGATGGTATATCCCATTCAGGCTGCAAGATCGTCATTTCTGACTATGCCATCTCGCTATTAGAACTTCTCTGCCGCCTCAATCACGTCGCTTTTCTTGAGTGCATCGTATTTCTGCATAGTAGCGATACTGTGTCCCATTTGCGCCGCAGTGAGACGATCATTTCCAGTTTTTTTTCGCCATACGCGAACAGCCGTGTGTCGCAAGATATGGGCGGTAAGTTCTACATCGCCAAGATTCGCCCGTTTTTTTGTCGCTTCCAGGACATCTTGGATTGTGCGCTTTTTCAAGGGGAGAAATCCTTTATTTACTCGTGTGAAAAGATACTCATGCTCAACGCCTAGTTCTTTTCTCTTTTCAATCCAATCTAACAAAGGCTGGCGAGCTTTGGATGACACCCCTACCGTACGAGTTTTATACCCCTTGCCTTCACATATCCTGATTTCCCCTTTGCGCTGACTGATGGCAAGAATGTCCGGCATGGTGATATTCATCAACTCTTCGACGCGCACGCCAACATACATCAGCATAAAGACAATCGCTTTGTCTCGAACAAGCCTGTCGCGCCCCTGGTCTGTATCTTTCCAGGGGGCATTGAAGACACGCCCGACCGCATTACGTTCTAAGCGGCGCAAGCCACGCTTTGAAGCTGCATCCTTCTTTGGCAAACGGATGCCAGTTGTCAGGTCACTGGTAACGTTCTTGTTTGTTTGCATCAAGTAAAGGCAGTATGCTCGAATTGCAGCAAAGCGACGCAGGATCGTGCTTGACTTTCTTTTTTGAACAGTCTGAGAGTAAGTGATGTAATCCTGAATGTCGTCTGAGACCAGCGTTTTAGCAGAGAGATCAAGCCTTGTTGTTTCTTTGAACCAATTGGCGAATAATTCCAAGTCGCTAATATATCCCTTGATCGTCTGATCTGCGCCGCGTCGATGCTTGCCCGGTAAGGCGTTTGTGGCTATCCAGGCGGCAAACTCTTTTACTGCTTGGTTCTTAATTTCCATTCTTTCTGTTTCCTTTCGTTATTGTATGCGGTAGATTTTTTGATTTAAACCCCTAAAAAGGGAGCGTTATATGCGGTATTATACCATTTTACCGCACACAATACAGATTGTATGCGGTAGAAAAGATGATGAATGAGAACAAAAAAAAGACAAGAAGCCTTGAGTCTCCTTGCCTTTTGAGAAAGTTTTGTGCTTGCAATCGCTATTTGGTTTTCAGGAAATCGTCAGGGTCAACGCCACCTGCTTTGAGAATAGCCCGCAATGTTCCTTCAGGCATATCTTTTGGGTGATTAGGAATTGTTGTGAATAAACCCGTTTCTGGGTTATGCCAGATTTCATGACTCCCGGCAGCTTGTCGGTAAAACTCAAACCCCAGCTTCTTGAGTTTCTTGATAATCTTTCGGTAAGAGAAACCTGATAGTCTACCCACGATTATCCTATGACTAGAGGGTAGGTGAAGTGGTCGGCAACCTTGGGTAAGTCAATGCCAGTTTGTGCTTCAATCAGCTTCTTGGCTACATCGCGGGCAATCTCTAATGTTTCTGTGACCGTGCGCCCTTGAGCTACCAAGCCCTGAACTTCATCTGACGTTGCCAGATAGAGACCCTCTGGCAATTTCTCAATGTGAATAGTTACTGTACGTTCCATAAGTAATACTCCTTCTTCTTTTTCATTGTAACCTATTTCTATTTTTTACCGAGAAATGCAACCGTATAAAGGCTCAAAAAAATGATGATAAGAACTTCAAATCAATTCCCAAGAAGAGGATAGATTCCACTTCTCTCATGCTCCAAATAGACAAAGATGTTTCTTCCCTAGAAGAGCAATTAGAAAAAAAGAAGGTTTCTGTTGAATATTTCCGCATTTTATTCTTTTAGCCATATTTATTTTCGAGAGTTACTGATTTTCTGAAATCGGCCAAGCCAAGACCTGGTTTCGCCCGGTCCTTTTGGCGGCATACAACGCCTGATCAGCTCTATCAAGCAGCGCGTCTAATAATATCTCATCTTCACTGCTCCAGCATGAAAGACCTAAACTGATGCTCACGAGAATTTCTAACTCATTGACTTTGAAGGGTTCTGCTACCTTTTCTCGTAGTCTCTCGGCTATTTGCCAGGCTCGGGCATCATTGGTTTCAGGAAGCAGAATGACAAATTCTTCCCCACCGTAACGGGCAAAGATATCTGTGCTTCGCAAGAATATTTCAATACGCCTGGCAATGGCAATCAATACCTGGTCGCCCACACTGTGCCCGTATGTGTCATTGACTTGCTTGAAATAATCGATGTCGATCATAAAAACTGAAAGCTGGTGATTGTAGCGCGTAGCTCTGATCAGTTCTTTTTCGGCCAGGGAGAAGAAATGAAGACGGTTGAAACAGCCTATTAGTGGGTCTGTGATGGCTAATTTCTGCAATGCTGCCTCTGTCTGTTTGAGTTCCTTGTTGACCCGTTCTAACTCCAAGGACGCCTTTTTTCGCTCTGTAATATCTCTTATTGTCAATATGCGACCGCGCAAAACTTTGGAACGATTTAACACAAGTGATAATGCCGATTCAAAGTATTTGCTTGGGTGGCCAGGTATAGAAAATTCAGCCTGACCTTCCTTTGGTTCAACAAATATAGTCCGCATCTCAGGTATCAATTCCTGTAATTCTTCGATACTGCGCCCCATAGGAGATTTCAGCATATTTCCAATGAGATTTTCTGCGAGGGGGTTTAAATCAATGATTCGACTTTTATCGTCGAGGACGATCACCGCATCGCTTAGATTAGCAAAAAGAATTTCATAAGCAATAGGCCTCAAATCTAAAAAGCCAAAACGAAAGACGCCGATTGAAATTAACAAGCCCGTTAGCGTAAAAGAAAACGGGGTCAAATCCAGATTTAAGCTTAGATTTTTCCAGAAAACGGTGAAAAGACTTGTTGCTAACGGAATTAGAGCCCCAACAATCAGGATTCCTATTTGCTTACGGTAGGCTTGGGGAGAGCGATAAAATGCTCTAAACATTATGAACATTCCATATAAGATGAGGGAATAGGAATAGACTATATGAAACCAAAACCATAGGCCTCCCTGAGAGATCACTGCATCTGCACTACTTCGTTTCCCAGCAAAAAAGATTCCAAATTGGGAATCTGTCCACAAAAAAACAAGTGTAAGCACAGGCACAATTGCCAGCAAAAAAAAGATGCGCTTCGAAAGCCAATGGGCTTTGTCGGAATAGCCTAATGAAAAAACAAAAAAAGCTGTCGGAATGGTGACAACGCCAATATATGTTATGTCGACCCAAAAAAACTCAGAGAAGCGAGGAGTATTTGTCCAGTGAAGAGCATAGGTCAAGGACCACCATGCTGACCCGAGGCTAAATATCGCTAGAGGAGACGCGTATGGAACCAAATGACGGCGTTTCCATGCTACCTGCATTGCTACCAGTGATATGCAACCAGCAATGAGTAGTAACAGGCTATAGAAATAATTGGCATTCGTGTTCATCAATATCCTTTTCTAATATTTCCTGCATTCATGGTCACGAACAAATTATCAGGGATTCTCAGCATCCGAGTAGAAAAACGATTAAGTCTGCGGAATCGATGTTTTGTCTTAAACAGAGCAGATAAGCCTTATTTGGCGGCTAAAACCCTCGAATCAAGTTTGAGGCGGCTCTGTCGACTTTTCTGTGCGCTAAGGGAGCGCTTTAGTTTATGTCGATTCCGTGTCTGCGACTAAGATGAGTGGGGATGCCTCATTATTTCACTTTTCCTTCTGCCACAAATTCCACGAACGCATCCACCACTTTGGGGTCAAAGTGTTTGCTGGACCCTGCCCGGATATGCGCCAGTGTTTTTTCTCGGGACCAAGCCTTATGATAAGGGCGGTCCGAGCGAAGCGCGTCCCAGACATCCACAATGGCGAAGATGCGCGCGGGGAGAGGAATTGTCTCTCCTTTTAGCCCACGTGGATAGCCTGTTCCATCCCATCTTTCGTGGTGATAGTAGGGGATATCTATCGCGGGTTGTAGGTAGTCGATTTTAGAAAGCCACTCATGAGCATAGACAGGATGCTGTTGCATAATTTGTCGTTCTTCATCTGTGAGCTTGCCTGGCTTTTGCAAGATAGCATCAAGGATACCCATTTTGCCAATATCGTGCAAGAGCGCACCTCGGTAGATATCGGTCATTTTTTTATCGCTGATTCCCATCTTTTGCGCCAACTCGATGGTCAGGTCTACCACCCGTCGGCTGTGTCCTTCTGTTTCCATATCGCGCAGTTCCAGAGCCTGTGCCCAGCCTTCGATAGTGGCATCATAAGCTAATGCCAATTCCGTATTGGAGCTCCGCAGATCATCATACACGGCGGCGTTATCAATGGCAATGGCTGCCTGCCCGGTTAGTACCTGCAGGAAACTTATCCATTCGTTATCCGGGTTGAGAGGTGAACGATGGAAAATTTCCAATACGCCAACCAACTCATCCTTTACGATCAGGGGAATGCCATAATAAGCACGGAAGCCTTCTTTTTCAAAGTCTGGGGATTCAGAAAAAGCAGTTTCTGACTGGGGCAGGTCAGGAATGAAGATGGAACGTCGTTCCAAAGCAGCCTTTCCTGAAATTCCCTCGCCCAGCCGCAGGTTGGTATGCTGGAGGACGGCGGTATGAAAACCTTTTCCTTGAATGAAGTTTAGGGTTTGAAGATTTTTTTTGTAGCTTAACACTGCCGCAGCATCTACATGCATTTGCTCCAGTAAATGATTTAAGAGCACGTCCAGCGTGGATGGCAAATCGAAACTGCTGGTAATGGCTTGGTCTATTTTGTGCAGTGAGACTAATTGTGCTGTGCGATGTTGGGCTGCTTGGAGCTGACGGGTATTTTCGATTGCCTGAGCAGCCTGGTTGGACAGCGTGACGACCAGGCGTTCATCCGTTTCGCTGAATGCATCTGGCTCTTCGCTTTCGATGCTAATCACGCCAATGGTGCGCTGGCCCGATTTGATGGGTACATATAAGCCGGAACGCAGGCCGGGATATGTCTCCACGTAACGCGGGTCATTCCCCACGTTTCCGGTGCGAACGGTTTGGGAATTTTGGACTACCCAGCCGCTCAGCCCCACACCGCTTTTATGGATCTGCGTATTCAAATGTTCCCCTATTTTCTTTTTTTCGACATCGTCCTTTACATTGGGCTGGCTGAAGGCCAACACTTCAAGAGTCTCATCGTGCAGATCGCGCAGTCGGATGGCGATATGATGCCAATTCATCTTTTCTTCGAGCAGTGCGATAATTTTATGCGCGATCTTTTTTGGGCTGAGTAAGTTGTTGAGCGCCAGGCCGCTTTCATAGAGCATTTCCAGTTCTGAAACACGTCGTCGCGTTTCCTCGAAGAGGCGCGCATTTTCAAATGCGCTTTGGGCCTGACTTGCCAGTGTGATGATCAGCCTTTCATCGTCTTCGCTGAATGCATTGGCTTTTTCACTTTCAATACTGATCACGCCGACTACGTTTTTACCCAATTTCATCGGGACGTATAAACCGGAATTGATGCCGGGCGTTGATTCGATATAGCGCGGATCAACACTCACATCGCCCAAGCGCACTGGCTCTCCCTGCCGGATCGCCCAGCCGCTCAGACCCTGCCCCGAATGGGTAATCAGATTTTTGAAGCGCTCTACCGTCTCCATCCGTTCCACCTTGTTCTTCAAACCCGGTTGATTAAAGTCCAGTAGTTCCAGGAAATCCTCCTCCTGGCGGTACAAGCGGATCCTAGTATGATGCCAGTTCAGTTTTTCTTGTAAGAGTTCAAGGATCTTTTGCCCGATCTCTTTGGGGTTGAGTGACTGGCTGAGCGTTAGCCCGCTTTGGTAGAGCATTTCGAGTTCTGTGACGTGCTGAAAAATTTCCGCTTCTGCTTGTACACGCTCGGTGATGTCGGTGAAGATGGTGGCAAAACCTTTTTCGTCCCACGGCGCGATGGAAATATCAAAATGTTTTTTCATGGGCGGGAAATAGATTTCCATGTGACTACCCCTGCCAGTACGAAGAGTCTCTGAATATTCCATAAGGTATGGGGCCTCGGGAGTTCCGTAAGCATCTGTAGCAAGTTTTTTAATGATGTCTTTGCGGGTTATGCCAAGAATATTTTCGTATTGTAGATTGAAATCCAAAATGCGGTAATTAACCGGTTCTCCCGATTCGTCAAAGATTATCTTGTGGAGCGCGACACCTTCGGCCATATTTTCAAATAATGAGCGCATGCGGTATTCGCTCAAACGCAGTGAGTCCTCTGCCTGCTTGCGCCCGGTGATATCGTGGACTGATCCTACCAGGAACCTCTTGCCTGAGTTTTCAACAAAGCGCGTCTTTCTTGTGACGACAATATGCGTGAAGCCTCCCACAGTAAGCGTCTCTTCACGTAGGTCGGGTACGCCGGTATCGAGAACTTGTCTATCAACGGCAAGAAAATGTTCCTTCTCGCCTATGGGAACGTTTTCTGCCAGAGTTTTGCCTATCACGGTGTTTTCACCCAGACCGAACATATCGTGGAATGCACGATTGGCGAGGATGATACGATGGTCGTTGTCCTTGACGAATATGGGATCTCCAACCGTGTCGAGAATAGTTCTTATGCGAGTCTGCTCATTGTGTAGTGCGTCCTCTGCCTGCTTGCGCTCGCTGATGTCCACGCTGAGACTGGCGATCCCAACGATATTGTTCTGAGTATCCCGCAGTAGGGTATCGTTGAACATCATCCAGCGTAATTCACCAGCTCGGGTTTGGATCTGGCGCTCTCCATGCGCAATAAGATTTCCATCGTTTACCGAAGCCAGGAATTGTGCTTTGTCCTCTGCCCAGGGGCTAGGCGAAAACCGTGAAAACCAATCTTGCCCCAATACATCCGCATGCTCCCAGCCAGTTAGCTCCAGCAAGTAATCGTTACAAAATGTTACATGGCCGTTTTTATCAAGCATTACAGCGACCAGATCGACTTCCTCCAACAGCTCTTTGAAACGGGCGGCATTTAGCTTTGAGAGGGTATTAAATCTTTGGGCAAAATAGACAGCCGAGAGCAGCAGGGATGAAAAGAGCAAGCCTAAATACAGCGTTTCTCTTGCGCTTGTTACTTCGTTATTAACGTGTTTATCAGTTGGTGCCAAAGAAAAATTCAAAACGGCTGTATCGTGCAAAGCGATGACCCGACTCACTTCAAATTCTTTTTTAGGAGCTTCCCAGTTTTCAGAAACAAAAACAGATATTTCATCATGAGAGATTTGCAACATAAATTCATCTTTGAGGCCAATAACGATTGGCTCAACAAATGAATCGACACCAATCACACCATAAACGAATCCTTCAAGTTTTGTACCCTGGTAAACCGGGATCGTGACGCTAAGATCGGATGGTCCCAGAGCGATCTCACTGGACTTTTGATCCAGATAGGACTGATTCTCATCAAAGGGCGCGATCATCCGAATGATATTACTTTTATCAATCCAGGCTATGCTATCGAGACCATCAAAAGAATCAATAAAAAACGCTTTGTCTTTTTCCCATTCTGTTTGCTCTAGACTGGGAAGCCCTTCGTTTGCCAACCGATTCAGCGCATTATCAATACCCCGAAATCTAATTTCCGCTTCACTGGCATAGACAGCCGCTCTGGCTTGGGTTTGCAGAGATAACTGTGTTAAATTTGTTGATTCCCGGGTTTTCCACAAGAAAACAGACAGCGCAACCAAGCCACACCCAAACAACCCTAAAAATGCTTGAGAGGAAAAGAAGCTGTTTCTCAAATTAGCACTGATTCGATTTATTTTTTTCATATTCATTCATCAAGATGAGCATTTGAACAAGAAAGTCTTTGCTGTTAAATTGGTAAATGAGTGAGGTCAACCTATTCATTTTGTTTTTTCCAAGCATCATTCCAAACTTCCTCGACTGTTTTATACCCCATGCTTTCCAATTCTGCGATATAGGTATCCCAGTCTTTGTCAATATCAAGCTCGCCTGTAATAAAATCTGAACTGGTTTTCACAACGTATGGGTTGAGTTTTTCGCTAATCAAACTGATGACCTCAACAGATTGAGCATCCAAAGTAAGAGTTGGATTCATTGTAGCGGCTTCTTTTGCTTCCAGAGATCTTTCCAGAAATGCTACAATTTCTGCTGGTTTTTTGTAATCTTCAAACTCTTCGTTTTCGGTAAAGTTGAAGATCATGTCAAACCCATATTCCTTGCTGATATCGATTGTCCCATCCGGGTTTTTGGGTGTTTTTATATTTGGAAGATAAGCTTTGCCATCCGCTGTGTTTTCATAGGTCAGCCCCTCTACTCCCCAGGTGGTTAATGTCCTGCCTTCTTCTGAATAGATTGCCCAATCTAAGAATTTTAGCAGATCTGCAAAATAGGGCTCATTTATTACGCGAGACGGAACAATCAACCCTTTCCTAAATGGATCCACGGGAGGAAGCGCCTTTAAACCGATCGTGCTTTCGGGGACAGGAAGAGGCGCCCATTCGCCATCAGCGATCCCGTTTTCTTTCAGTTTATCATTCCAATTTCTGAATCCAGATGTGATCCATGTGACCGAAACAAAGACATGTCCATCCTGAATTTTTGTATAAAACTCATCATCCCCCTGAGTGAAAAACGCCGGGTCTAAGATGCCTGCTTCATAACAACGATTCAGGAATCGGTAAAGTTCCTTATAGTTATCGGTAGCGGGGGAATATTGCCAAAGATCATCATGCGCATTATAGTAGCTGGTCCCAGCCCATCCCGCAGGTATTCCGTATCCAGCTCCCATCATAGCAAACAGATGAGCTCCCCCCCAAAGTGCAGAAATTGGGGTTGAATCAGGATATTTTTCTTTCAGGATAACCAGCGAATCGAACAACTCGTCATATGTTGTTGGAATTGCCAAATCATTCGCTTCAAAAATGTCCCGCCTGTATATCCATTGTTGGACCTGGATTTGTCTCTGATAACCTGGAAGAATATAATAATTTCCATCACTCAGACGTAACTTATCAAGTTCACCCTGTAAATTATGTTCTCGAATATATGTCATAAAATAAGGCAACTGGTCTTCATAATCACTAAAGGGTAATAAAACATCTGCATTGGCATACCCTTCAATCTGATTCGGCCATACTTTTAAAATAATGTCTGGTGTTTCTCCTGACTCAAGGGCCTGAATGATCACTTTTTCATAATCAGCATCATCGCCTAAGCGAACGTCCAAAATAACATTTTGCCTTTGTTTATATTCATCCAATATTGCCCAACTTTCCTGAAAAGGAGTACTTTCCTTATCATTATACAAAACGGAAAAGACTTGCGGTTCTGGGCTGGGGGTTATTTGAGGGGCACATCCAGTGATTAACACAAGAAGCAATACAATGTTTATCAATCCTTTTTTAGACATTTTGCACACTCCGTATAACGAAAAACCTTCAACGAGATTTACTGAGAATTCTATCAGATTAGATGCTTGAACCAGCATCTTGTTCTGCTCTTTTTCTGGGTTTATTAAGGGGCACAGACCAAACCATCACCCGATTCCGGCTTGCCCGTTTAGCGTTATATAACGCCTGATCGGCTCTCTCGAACATCATATTTATTGTTAGGAGATCATCTTGACCGTTCTTGCTAGATACGCCCAGATTGATGTTCAAGGCAATTTCTATGTCGTTGACCCGTTTTCTTCTTGCTCTTTATCAACTTCTCTTCGGCCTGCTGGCGCAACTCGGTTTTGGATGGATTAGTTTTTTCCATAAGACACTCCATTAAAGGTCACTGCTCATTGCTCACTAATCACCGTGCAATTACGCCCGGCTTGCTTGGCGGCGTACATGGCTTTGTCTGCACAAATAAGGATGCTATCCAACGATTCGCCTGAAGTATGTTTTAATTCTGCGATGCCGATGCTGATTGTTGCGGAAGCATCCCCTTTTTCTGTTGGGATACGTATCGCAGCTACGCCCACGCGGATGCGTTCCGCCAACGGAAGGGCGTCTTGCGCTGTGGTCATTGGTAAAAGGATCACAAATTCCTCGCCCCCGTAGCGCCCGATCACATCCGCAGAGCGCAGCTCGGCGCAGGCAACTTCCGTTACGCGTTGCAGCATTTGGTCGCCGACCGCGTGTCCAAAGGTATCGTTGACTTGTTTGAAATGGTCAAGATCGAAGATCAGCACAGATAGCGGTTGTTGATAACGCGTAGCAACGTCAAATTCCCGTTCGGCGAGTTCGAATAAGTGGCGGCGGTTGTTGATGCCGGTCAAGACATCGGTGCGTGCCAAATCTTTCTCGCGGTTCAGGGCGGCTTGTAATTCGATGTTCACCGTTGTGAGCACTTCCTTGGTGTGGCGCAGTTCATCCTCTGCCTGTTTGCGTTCGGTGGTATCGCGATTGCTCTCACGACGACCCAACCACTTTCCATTTACACCATACACAGCGGTACACAAATGGTTGACCCAACGGATCTCTCCGTTTGGGGTGATGACTCGAAAATCCAAATGAAGATCCTCGTTCCTGGAGCCATCGAAAGACGTGCCAAAATGTTTATTGACCATTGGCAAGTCGTCGGGGTGCGTGATCTTCATGACAAAATTCGGGTCAGCGAGGAACTCTGCCGCGGTATACCCTGTGATCTGTTCACAGGAAGGGGATACGTACAGGTAAGTACCATCTGGCGCGCTCCACGCTTCCCAGTCGTTGGTGAAATCTGCCACCGTGCGATATTTCTCTTCGCTTTCACGTAACGCTTCTTCCGCCTGTTTGCGCTTGGTGATGTCAATCGAAAAACCGGCAATGTAGCGAGGTTCTCCTTCCATTTGAATCGGAAATTTAATCGTGGTGTAAAACCGGCCCTTTAATTCTTCTTCGACCTCGATCGTTTTGTCGTTCTTCAAGGTCATCAGGTCATCAGTTTCTATTTTTTTTGCGAATGCGGAGGGCCAAAGCTCAGCGTTTGTTTTTCCAAGCATTTGCTCTACGGGTATCCCGAGCATTGTCTCTAAATTTTTGCTTGCCCGGAGCACTCGCATTTTTTCATCTTTCAAATACATTAAAATCGGACTATGTTGCAGGAACAGGTTTAATATATTCTCATTTTCTTCCGCCCCCTCCTTTGTTTTTCGCAACTCATCGTACGCTTGTTGCAGTGAGATCTTGCTTTGAGCCAGATTACGGAAGATCAAGTCGTAAGGCCTGCTCAGGCCGGTTTCGATTAACGCCCTATAGATATAATAGAAAGCAATAAGTTTGATCAGATGCCCAATAAGATTAGAGTAGTCATATACGCTGACGTAGGATACGAAAGCCAGTTCTGCACCAATGGTCAAAAGGAATGAGATCACCAGCCACAATAACACACGTCGCTCGAATGCTTTGCGATCACGCAACAATAAGGCGATCGCCGCCAGGATTATCAGGGAAATCACGTATTCGCTGATCTTTTTAAAGGGTGTCAGGCCAGTCCCTTCGATATAACAAACAGGAAAGACCTGCCAGTAAAAGATGCTCATCAGCAATAGTATTGTCACCGAGCCGAAACCAGCGAGTACGAAGGTCGATTTCGGCTTCCGGTGGATGTAAAACGGCGCGATAAGCAAGGAAATGCCCTGCATGTAGCGCGCCGCTATCCACAACTGGGTCGGCAGGTTGGCATCGTAGCCTTGAAATACACTCATACCCTTATAGGCTAAGGTGTGAATTAAATCTATGAATGTAATAAACACATAAGCGATA
>Ga0233446_1000835_pt1 | contig 26918 bp, 20 predicted proteins | sample SI_124_October20_4_FD_182780 | JGI IMG/M metagenome (GOLD analysis project Ga0233446, IMG submission 182780) | Seawater microbial communities from Saanich Inlet, British Columbia, Canada - SI_124_October2016_120_MG | ecosystem: Environmental > Aquatic > Marine > Inlet | place: Canada: British...
CTTCTGGGTTCATCTCGAACACGGAAGGCCCGATTGTATATTTTGGTCTTTAACGTCGATGGTAATTATAGGATTGGCAATTTGGGAGAGTAGAACGCTGCCAGATTAATCCTTTTAAAAGCCCTGATGGTCACACCGATCATCAGGGCTTTTTGCGTTTACAAGCATTATGCTTGTCATGGGATCTATCTAAATCTTTGTCAGATATTTTTTAATCTTTATGAAGGCATTTTTTGTATTTCTGGTCTACCAGTCCCATTTTTTTTACCACACACTATATTGTTCCGGGTTTCAATTCAAAAAAGTTGAGACTCTGTTAATAGTCAACACCCCATCAGACCGGTACTGCTTAATTTTTTTTGTTTAACAAAAGCTTGTTTTTTCATTCTACTCAATCTCCAATTATGTTGCCAGATTATTTTGTTGCGAGTTTTTTCTTCTAATGAATTTTTAAAGGCTGTATTTTCTTTGGATTTTATTTGGGTTCTTGCTTTTTTTATTGGTTTATGTAACATGAATTTTAACAACATGGAAATACTTTTTTTATGATGGTGTTTCTCTTTTTTTTTTCATTGTATTCTATTGCTGAAATATACCATTTTGATCACCATTTGAATGGTCGGAACATTTGTCCATAATGCAAGAATCCATGATTGCACAGAATTATAAATTTTCTCATTTTTTAGAAATTGGAGGAACTTCTAATGGCTGAAAAACCCACCTATGAAGAATTGGAAAAAAGGATTGAACAATTAGAGAAAAGCTTGAAATCACTTAGGAAGAAAGAAAGTGAGCACAGCGAGAGCGAAAAAAAATATTATAGCATCATCCAAAGTTTGCCATTGGGTATGCACATATATCAAATAGACCCATATGGAAAACTACGCTTCATAGAAGCAAATCCGGCTGCAGAAAAAATTCTTAAAGTTGACCATAAACCATATATGGGTAAAATCATCTATGACGCCTTTCCCGAAATTTCTAAGACTGAAATACCTGAAAGATTTTTGTCAATTGCAGAGAAAGGGGGCTTTTGGAAGAAAGAAAACATAATTTATAAAGATGAACTTATCGATGGTGTTTTTGAAAATTATAACTTTCAAAATATGCCCGGACAAATGGTTTCGCTGTTCATAGACATTTCTGACCGTAAGCTGGCTGAGGCTAAACTTCGGGAAAACGAAGCACGTCTAAAGGAAGCTCAGCATATTGCCCAAATAGGATCTTGGGAACTATGCCTGCAAACGAACAAGTTGTTTTGGTCCGAAGAAATTTACCATATTTTTGAAATGGATCCATCTAAATTTGAGGGATCCTATGAAGCCTTTGTCAATGCAATTCATCCCGATGACAGGGCGATGGTTGACAAAGCATATACCGAATCCATAACAAACAAAATGCCCTATGTAATAGACCATAGACTACTGATGAAAGATGGGCGTGTGAAATTCGTCCAGGAACGCTGTGAAACGACCTATGACAATGACGGGAGTCCGGTCAGTTCTATTGGAACTGTACAGGATATCAGTTCACGAAAAGCGTTGGAACAAAAAGCACAACAGTGGCAACAGGTGTTCGATAAAGCAGAGTTTGGCCTGGCCCTTGTCGATATAGCGGACCGTACGTTTGTCGATGTCAATAATGCGTTTGCACATTGCCGCGGCTATTCACCTGAAGAATTGAGGGGGCAGCCATTTCTGGAAATCTATCCGCCGAAAGAACGTGAAAAGATACAAAAACAACTCGGCAGCATCGATGCTTCGGGCCATGAATTGTTTGAATCGGTCCACCAGCGTAAAGATGGCAGCCGGTTTCCCGTTCTTGTGGAAACGACCACGATAAAAGATGAAAAGGGAAGACCTGTGTCACGGGTGGGTTTTTCCGTGGACATCACTGAACAAAAAAAATCCGAGGAAAAATTGCGGAAAAGCGAAGCACGCCTTCGCCGGTTTTATGAATCTGGATTGCTTGGAGTCATATATTGGAATATGGATGGAGAAATCACGAGTGCAAATGAAAGATTTTTAGAGATGACCGGCTACAACAGGGAAGAATTGGAAACCGGGCAAATCGATTGGGTACATATGACGCCTCCTGAATTCAGACATCTGGATGAAAAAGCCATAATCGAACTAAAGACAAAAGGGGTGAATAAAAAATCATTTGAAAAAGAATATATTCGAAAGGACGGGAGCCGAATATCCATAGAGTTAGCGGGCGCAATGCTGGATGAGAAGCGTTTCGATGGTGTGGCATTTGTTTTGGACATTTCCGAACGAAAACTGGTTGAGATGGAATTGATTCAAGCAGCAACGCAGTGGCAGACAACCTTTGATGCGTCAAACGATGCAATCTGGATTCTGGATGAAGCACATCACATATTGAGAACCAATAAAAAGGCTGGCCGCTTATTCCAAATACCGAATGAAGGTTTAGGCAGCAAAAATTGCTGTCAGATCATTCATGGCAGTGAGATACAGATTCCTGAATGCCCTCTGTTACGTTCAAAAGTCAGCCTAAAGCGCGAGTCCCTTGTGCTGCCCCTTGGCGAGAAGTGGTTTGCAGCCACCGTAGACCCTATTTTGGATGAGAATGGACAGTATGCCGGCGCTGTACATACGCTCAGCGATATTACCGAGCATCGGAATATGGAAGCCCAATTACATCAGTCACAAAAGATGGATTCCATCGGACGGCTAGCCGGGGGCGTGGCCCACGATTTCAACAACATGCTCAGTATTATAAATGGATACTCGGATATCGCTCTTGAACGATTGAACCCCTCTGATCCGCTGTACGAAGATATTCATGAAATAAAAGATGCGGGTCGCCGTTCTGCCGATTTGACCCGCCAACTGCTGGGTTTTGCACGCAAGCAGATCGTAAAACCTGAAATTGTGGATTTAAACATTCCAATTAATCAAAGTGTGAAGATGATTCAACGGCTTGTCAGCGAGGATGTCACAATAGAACTGATACAGGCGCCGGACATCTGGCTGGTAAATATTGATTCCTCTCAGCTGGATCAGATCCTTGTTAACCTGGCGGTCAACAGCCGCGACGCTATCGACGGGGTCGGCAACATCATTATCGAGACCGCCAACATTACATTGGATGCAGATTATTGCAGCGAACACCTGGGTTTTTCAGAAGGACAATTCGTGACGCTGACCTTCACTGATACCGGGCGCGGCATGGACAAAGAGACCCAGCAGAAAATGTTCGAACCCTTTTTTACCACTAAGGACGAAGGCAAGGGAACCGGATTGGGCCTTTCCACTTTATATGGCATTGTTAAGCAGAATAACGGTTTTATTAATGTATACAGCGAACTTGACCAGGGCACTGCTTTTAAAATCTATCTTCCCAGGGTTGATGAAGTCGAAGAAAAGCCTGAAAGCAATCCTGTGGATGTCCAGTCGTTAACTGGCAGCGAAACGATTCTGGTGGTGGAAGATGAGAAGCAGATCCTACGCCTATGCCAAAGAATTCTGGAAATTAATGGATATAAGGTCATTACGGCTGACAAGCCGGGTGAAGCAATTGTATTGTGCGAAAAATTCCCAGGAGAGATTCATTTCCTGATCACCGATGTAGTGATGCCGTCGATGAACGGTAAGGAGCTTCATGAACGCATAAAGAGGATCAAACCAAACATTAAGGCGCTATATATGTCGGGCTACACGGCCAACGTAATCGCTCATCGCGGCGTGCTGACCGAAGGCGTAAGGTTTATCCAGAAACCATTTTCTCCTAAAGCCCTTGTGCAGAAGGTAAGGGAAATATTGGATGCTACCAAAGAAAGAACTCATGATTAAGTATCCTATTGATGATAAACATTGGGCTTGAAGTATGATTTTTGTTAATGTGATGTGTATTAGATTAAAATTTTGCAAAAAACATATAACCCCCCCAATTATAACAATCTTATTTTTTTAAAGGTAGCCGTTTGCTTTGATAAGAGTTTTAATCGTTATGAAGAATACAATTAATTCTAACCGTTTGAGGAAACATTAATAACATGTCTAAAAAACCAAGCTATGAAGAATTGGAACAGCGGGTTAAAGAATTCGAGCAAGCTAACGTTGACCGTCAAAATGGTTATGAAAGTCTTCAGGAAATCTTCAAACAATATCAAGCTTTAGGCGATATAGTTCCCTATGGTTTCTGGCTGACCGATGGCGATGGTCTCTGTACATATGTCAGCAAATTATTTCTTGAGTTGGTGGATATGACTATGGAGCAATTCCAAGAATTCGGCTGGTTGCATCTGTTGCCGAATGAAGATGTTGAACCGACAAAAGAACAATGGCTTCATTGTGTTGAAACTGGCCAACATTTTAGGAAGGAACACCGATTTAGTACAAAAGAAGGTGATTATCGAAATATCCTGGCAATTGGCCGGCCTATAAAAAATGATACGGGGAAGATCGTTGAATGGGTGGGGTTAAATCTCGACATCACTGATCTCAAACGGGCGGAACATGAAGCGGTCGAATCTGAAAATCGTTACCACATTCTATTTAATGAGATTGATGAGGGTTTCTGCATCATAGAAATGATCTTTGATGAAAACGAAAAACCGATCGATTATAGATTTTTAGAAATCAATCCGGCATTTGAGAAACAAACGGGGCTTATCAATGCGCAAGGCAAGAGAATGCGCCCTCTTGCCCCGAAGCACGAAGATCATTGGTTTGAAATTTATGGAAGAATTGCTGTAACTGGTCAAGCAGAGCGCTTTGTGAATCGCGCTGAACAACTGAACCGTTGGTATGATGTTTACGCCTTTCGCTTTGGCCAGCCGGAAAACCGGCAAGTCGCCATATTGTTTAATGATATCACCGGAAACAAACAGATGGAGGAGGAACTGCGGGAGAGCGAAAAACGTTTTCGAGATATATCCCACAGTATGGCAGATTGGATTTGGGAAGTTGATAAGAAAGGTCATTACACATTTGTTTCCGATACGGTAAAAACCATTCTTGGGTATGATGCCCATGAGTTAATAGGGAAAACACCCTTTGATTTAATGCCAGAGGAAGAATGCGCAAAAATCAAAACTTCTTTCTTTAAAATTACTTCGAGATCCCAACCAATTAGAGATTTGGAGAATTGGAACCTTGCCAAGGATGGGACCCGAGTTTGTTTGCTTACAAACGGCATCCCGATCTTTGATAAGGATGGAGAACTCCAAGGGTATCGCGGTGTTGATAAAGATATTACACGTCAAAAACAAAATGAGGCAGAAAAAGCCCTAATTAATGACCAACTTCGTCAAGCCCAGAAGATGGAATCTGTGGGGCGCCTGGCAGGCGGGGTGGCGCATGATTATAACAATGCGCTCACCACTATAATGGGTTACACAGAACTTGCCATAATCGACCAGATTCTGGCAAATCTGTGTGTCAATGCCAGAGATGCCATTGAAGATGTGGGCAAGATCACCATTGAAACAGCGACAAAAGTCTTTGACTCAGACTATTGTGCTGACCACAAAGGGTTTGTCCCAGGTGAGTTTGTTATGCTGACAATAAGCGACAATGGCTTCGGCATGGACAAAGAAATACTGAACAATATTTTCGAACCATTTTTCACCACAAAGGATGTAGATAAAGGAACTGGTCTGGGGCTTTCCACTGTATATGGCATTGTCAAGCAGAACAACGGGTTTATAAATATTTACAGCGAACCAGGCAAAGGAACAGCTATAAAAATTTACCTACCACGGCAAGGGGAAGAAGCTGTGGAGACCCAGAAGGAAAAAACGGCAGAAATACCCCAGGGCCAGGGTGAAACCATCCTGCTGGTGGAGGATGATCTTTCCATCCTGAAACTCGCTCAGAAAATTCTCGAAGGATTGAATTACACGGTTTTGATTGCTGGCACACCAAAAGAGGGCATAAAACTTGCGGAAGACCATACAGGTGAAATTCACCTGCTTGTAACAGACGTGATTATGCCAGAAATGAACGGGCTTGAAATATCAAAACAGCTGAAATCCCTTTACCCAGATTTAAACTGTGTGTTTATGTCTGGATATACTGCTAATGTCATAGTCCGCCATGGAGTCTTAGACGAGGGGGTACACTTTATTCAGAAGCCATTTTCCAAAAGTGATCTGGCAACCATTATCAGAAAAGCATTGGATGAGGGGGAAAGCTGATTTTTTAATTAAAAACTGACTCAATATCTCGTGGTTGGAAAGAATCATATTCTGACACCGGGCATTAAATTATATGAGCCAAGAACTGCATTGTAGGCCATTATTGCGTATTCCAGTTAATAATATATAGAGCATAAAATTTGAGTTTGGTAGAATATTATCAGAGCGTTTGAGATGTCCAGGGCTGGATATTGATATTGATTTTTATGGGAAAATACATCCTGTGGACTATCCTCTGTGTCGTCCACGTTTTTTTTAAAAATATAAAATCACAGCATATGGTATTGCGGGTTTTTTCATTATCAGGCCGCCGGGGAAACATAATTTGAGACTCAGTTTATTGTAAAGTGGGCAGAAAATATCAAGCTTATCGCCCCCAAGAGTTCACATCCACGGGGCGGGTTGGCACCTTGATGTCGGCTCATCACATCCTGGGACTTGAGCAGGTCCCAAGGGTTTGGCTGTTCGCCAATTAAAGTGATGATGATGGTCACACCGATCATCAGGGCTTTTTGCGTTTTCCGAATCTCCTGTAGTACTAGTGTCCGCTTCATGAAAGCCTCCTTTATGGCTTTCATAATAACCGGACAGTTTATGTGCTACAAATCCGGACAAGTTATTTGCTCCCAACATAAACAAAGTCGACTGTTGCACAACAGTAAATATCATTGTACAATGACTTCATGATTAAAAGCTTTAAGCATAAAGGATTAAAATTTTTTTTTATGACTGGAAGTACAGCAGATATAAACCACAAACATGCCACAAGAATAGAAGAACGCTTACAAGCCATACACACTGCTATTTATATTGAAGATATGGATATTCCGGGATGGAGATTGCATCAGCTTAAAGGTGATCATGCCGGATTATGGACTGTCAACATAAGTGGTAATTGGAGAGTCGTTTTTGAATTTAAAGATGGCCTCGCATACGTGGTCAATTATGAAGATTATCATTAGATAAAGGGGAAATGAATGGTTATTCAACAGAACGACCCTATGCATCCAGGGGCATTCATAAAAAGAGTTTATTTGCAACCAAATGATATTAGCTCAAATGAATTGGCCCGAAAATTAAAAGTTAGCCCTGGATTAATAAGCCGATTAATTAATGGAAAAACTGATATTTCACCGGCAATGGCCTTAAAACTCTCAGTGGTGTTGGGCAGATCACCGGAAAGCTGGTTACTTATGCAAGATAATTACGATCTATGGAAAGCGCGGAAAGAAATTGATTTGAATAATTATAATACAATCGAATTTGCAGTTTAACGGTTCTGAGTCTTCGTTCTCCTGCAATCTATTTTGATTTTTAATTTAGTTTTGCTGTAATCAATGTTCTTCTGATAATGCCAAGGGTTCTATTTTTCTGCATGTGGCTTACCATATTGCCTGAAAATCTTTCAGATGACAGGGGACAATCTATTAAATGAGTGATTTTCCATCCGCATTTTTCAAGCAATTTCATATAATCGAAAACCAGAATGGCATTTTCAGGATCTTCATCCATGGCCGGGCGACTCTGGAAGTCCCTGAAGTCTGCATTAAGAAAGGCCATACGGGTGGATGGTTTTGAATGTTTTCTCATGAGATGGAAAAGATTTTTAAAGAAATTCAAATATTGGGACCGGGAAAATTCTGAAATACTGCCTTTCATGTAATGGTCTGCCATTTTTTTAAAATAGGGCGGGTCAAAAAAGATCAAGTCGGGTTTTGTAACTGTTTTAACAGGCCAGGCAGGGTTTTTATGGTCCCATAAAAAGGGTTCTATTTCAGGCCTTGTTTTCATCCGGTCTGAAAGATCAAAAGACCAGCATTTTCTTTTAAAGGCAAGACAGGTATCAGGCACTACCCCTCCGCCTGCCATGGGATCAAATACAAGATCGTTTTGCCTTGTAAAGTAAAAAAGAGTATGGGCAACAAGCTGGGCCGGGATTCTTCCGGGCCAGTCATCTCCAAACCTGTGATCCACATCATTGAAAGACCATTGATCCCATGTTCGTAATCCCCAATTAAAATTTTTAAACCGCTCCTGGTCTGTTTTTTCTTGTAGAATCACAGACCATACCAAAGGTTGCGGAACAAAATATTTTTTAGCAATATCAGGTATACTAAATTCGCTTTTAAAATCCTGATGAATTTTGTTAAAAAGATCCTGATTTTTTTTAACATATTTTGAAATGGTTTCCCTGTGGATATGTAACCTCTGGGCAATACGAACGAGAGGAATGCCAAGACGTGTCATCAGAGCAACCTTGACTTCAGTGCGAGAACCTTGCTGATGTTCGTTTCTTCTTTGTTCTTTTTTCTGGTTTGCTTTTTCCAAATTTTCTGCAAAGGCCTGGATCTCTCTTGCACTGAATTCATTTAGTGCAGGCTTTGGCAAAAGATCACTATTTCGATCTTTAAACGGGATGAAATTTTTCTGGGTAACATCGTCAAAAGCCTTCTCAGATGCCAGCTCGAGTTTTGCAAGAGCTTTAGTCTGCGCTTTATTTAAACTGTGTTTTACAGATGCTTTTTGAACTTTTGAGGGAATGTCGGTTAATAAAACCAGGTCGTGAACCAAAAAAGACTGCCATTTCAATGGCTTAGGAAGGTTTTTGAAGATTGATTCTACCATTTCCACATATTTGTGGAAATGGTTATATGCTTCATCTGAAACTAGGTAGCAGTTCCCCTTGCTAACCCTTATGGAATCAAGCTTTGACAGTAATTTATGCACCCTTTCAAGGGGTGTTTTACCCACCGTCAAATACTCAGGATCTCTGCCCATTTCAACATCAATGATTTTAATGGTGGCTTCAATGGACTCTATGGCGGATAAATCTTGTCTTAACTGGTTTTCTGCTACGCTTATTCGTCTTGCCTTAAGATCATCTGCTTCTATGATCTTTGCCTGAATATCGTCCATATCCGTGTATTTTCTAACAGCTCTTAATCTTCGTTCTCCTGCGATAAGCTCAAACTTTCCTTTTTTTTGCGGGCGAAGGATAATGGGTTCAATCAATCCATCGGCTGCAATACTTGCACCCAGCTCTCTTAAACTGTTTTCGTCAAAGTATTTGCGGGACTGGAAGGAAGAAGGATCAATCTTATTAATATTTATCCGGCATAAAGAAGAAGGATAATTTTTATTGTCTGTTAAAGGCATAATTCAAATCCTTTTGGAGAAAATTAAAAAAATCGCATCGCAATGTTTTAAAGGTATAGATTGTTTATAGAAGATATTTTCAATAAAGTAAAACAAATATGAGGCAAAGGTTCACATAATCAATGATGTCAATGGCCGCTTCAATGGATTTTATGGGGGATAAATTTTTTTAAAGGGTTGGATGTTTTATTAAAAAAAATTATTGTCACAGAGGGAAACCTATATTAGGGTGTCTTTTTAAATTGAATTAATTGTAAAAACCAGAATAGATGGCTCCTATTTTTTTTAAGGAATAAAAGATGCAAACCTTATCCAACGACCATATCAGAAGCACGATTGCCGACACCCAGCTCATTTTTTACAGAGGCTTGAATACCTATCACCATGGTTCTTATTTCCTGTCAAAAAAGGATCTGGTGAAAAAGCGGTTTACCTATGAATTTGACGGTACCGTTGGCAACTATACAGCCCGGATCCATTTCAAAGGCGATGGGGTTGAAACCTCCTGTGATTGCCCTTACCCGAGAAAGGGGTGCAGACATGTGGTGGCGGGTCTTCTAAATGCCGGTGAGATCCTGGCCGGATATAAACCTTTAGAAGATCTATCCATGGACTCTGAAGGTCCCAATCTGTCTGAGGAGGAAATAAAGAAACAGGCCTTGGAAGACCGGAAAAAAAGATCCGTGTCGGAAACATTCACCACCATACGGGGAGACATGTTTAAAGGAGATCACCTGGTAATAAACCAGAGAAGCCGCCAGTACAACGTCACTCTCCATGACCCGGAAAAGGGCTTTGGTCATTGCTCATGCCCGGATTATCTGACCAATGGTCTGGGTACCTGCAAACATATCCAGTTCATGACCGGGTTTTTAAAAAAGGAACCCGGGTTTAAAAAACAGGTTGCCATGGAGGTGTTTCCCTATACGGATATTTACTGGGATTCATTGTCAAAAGGGCCGAAATTATTTTCCCAGCGCCTGGATTTGGAAATGAAAGGGTTAAAACCCATGCTGAAAAAGTATTTTAACGACAAGGGAGAATTTATTGCAAAGGACCTGGCATTGATCATGGGACTGATGGCAAAGCTCCATGGGGACAAGCGGGTGAGGATCAGGGAGAACCTGCTCAAGCGGGTGGATCAGCGGCTTCATATTCTCCATCAAAAAAAACTTTCAGGCCAGCCAGTTCCAACCCCCAATCTTCGCGCCAAGTTATATCCCTACCAAAAGGAAGGGGTAAAGTTCGGGGTGTTGAAACCCGGGGTGTTGATCGGGGATGAAATGGGTCTTGGCAAAACTTTGCAGGCCATTTCTTTAGGGCTACTGAAAAAAGATATCTTCGGATTTTCAAAGATATTGGTGATCACCCTGGCATCCTTGAAAGAGCAATGGAAGCGGGAAATTGAAAAATTTTCCCATGAAAAGGCCACCATCATCGAAGGAAGCCCCTTCCAGAGAAAAGCCCTGTACCAGGGTGATTCCCATTTATTCAAGATCACCAATTACGAGGCTGTCCTACGTGATATCACCATCATATCGGGGTTTAATCCGGATATGATCATATTGGATGAAGCCCAGCGCATAAAAAATTTTTCAACCAAAACTTCGGAAGCAGTTAAAAGGCTCCCTAAAAAACATGGCATTGTTCTTACTGGCACCCCTCTTGAAAACAAGCTTGAAGATGTCTACTCTATTGTTCAATTCCTGGATCCATATCTGCTGACACCGCTGTGGAAATTTGCCGCTGATCATTTCATGATCCCCAGAAAGAAAAAAAGCAATGTTGCCGGATATAAAAATCTTGAAATGCTCAAGGACAAATTAAAACCCATCGTGATCCGCCGGAAAAAGGAAGAGGTACTCAAAGACCTTCCCAGGGAGGTGGTGAACAACTATTATATTGACCTGACAACTGAACAGCAGGAAATCCATTCAGGATACGCAAGGTCTCTTCTTCCCCTGATCAATAAAAAATTTCTAACCCCCATGGATATGAGAAGAATCCAGATTCTTTTACTGCGTATGAGAATGGTCTGTGACTCCACCTATCTCATCGACCGTGACACCCATATCTCCCCCAAACTCAAGGAGCTTGCAAGCATCATTGATGAGATGGTCATCCAGAACCAGCGCAAAATGGTCATCTTCAGCGAGTGGACCACCATGACCTTTTTGATTGCCAGGCATTTGTCCGACATGAACATCCCCTTTATTGAATTGTCAGGGAAAGTGCCGGTTAAAAAACGCCAGGCCCTGATTGATGAATTTACCAATAACCCGGACTGCAAGGTCTTTTTGTCTACAGATGCAGGCGGTACGGGACTGAACCTGCAGGCTGCCGACTGTGTTGTCAATTTTGAACTGCCCTGGAATCCGGCAAAAATGAACCAGCGCATTGGACGTGTCAGCCGGATCGGCCAGGAAAGCCAGTGCATCAATGTCATCAATCTCATTGCAAAACAGAGTATTGAAGAACGAATTCTGGCCGGGATCCAGCTGAAAACCGATCTGTTCAAAGGCGTGTTTGAAGAAGGCCCGGACGTGGTGGAGTTTTCCAGGGAAAAAAGGAATGAAATGCTCAACCGACTCAGGGAAATGATGGGGGAAGAACCTGAACCCCTGACGTTTGAGGCGGCTGAACCCGAGGATATCCCCGAGGACACCCCGTTTTTCATGAACCCTGAAGTCTTGAGCCGGGACGAGGAAGAAGAGAAAAAAGAAGAGCCTGAGAATGAGCCTTTGGTAAAATCCCGACCCCATGACGAACCGGCACCTGAAAATATCCTGGCAAACCAGCCCCCGGAAAAAATAGAAACAGTCCTGAATTCCGGCATGGAATTCATTGCCGGTCTCATGGAAATGGCCACGGGTCAGAAGATGGAAAAATCCGGGGACCAGGAAAAAATGATTAAGATCGACAACAGGACGGGAGAGGTAACCATGAAATTCAAGTTGCCTGGATTTTAACTGGCATTTATGGGGAATGCAGAAAATAGGTAACAGGGTCAACCACATTTATTTTGCCGCTGGAATAGGAATGCTTTAAGTTGGCAACAATCTGGGTTGCTTTTGGGGGATTTAATTTTTCTGCATAATATCTTAAATGTCTTGATATCTTGTTATCAGAGAATTTTACTTCAATTAACATTAATGTGAAATTGATTCATTTGATTGTGTCTTTTTCTATATAATGGAATTTTACTTTTGTAATACCATTTGCCTTGCTCCACAATTTATTATATTCTTATTTCGTTGATATTCTGCTTTAAGTTTAAAGTGATTTTCGCTTGTTTCTCTTCTTTTTTTGTATGATGGGACCTTCATAGTCAAATTGGGCTGTTCGGAAATTAGATATAAGTTCTACAGCTTTAGCAAACCATTTAGAAATGGGTTAACCAGGAGTGAGCATGGAAGAAACAAAAAGAATTTCGCCCTTAAAAAAACTGATCGACCGAGTCGGCAACCCATTGGAGTGGAGTACTATCGATAAGTGCCTGCTCATCATCTGTTTTTGGTTACTGGTAGGGCCATTAACGACCCTATTATTCCATTATTTTAACAACCATCCCGAGTCGGTTCCGTTCTTTGACCTTGTGTTTATGAAAAAGGTTCTGCCACTTGGCTGGATTTTGGGGGTCGTTTGGAGCATACTTCTCGTGGTCGGTCTTTTGCTTCGTCACCGCAGTCTGGAAAATAGGGCGTTTGCTTATGTAACGGTTTTTTTATGGTGGAGCGAGGAAGCCTTCGCCGCTGTCTGCGCCGGTCCGCTAACCACTCCGGCTGCCATGATGCTTTTGGGACAAGGCTTTGTGGCTTTTCTCCTATTCGAGATACCCGTCGTTTTAGTGAGTCTCAGCTTTGCCCTGCTCCTTGTGGTAGGATCGACTGTCGCCACACAGTATGGTCTTTTCCCGTATGCGCCTCTGATGGCGGCTCCGCTTTACGAAGACGGGAGGATCGCAAACTCGTGGGTTCTCTTGATGGGGCCAGCATACCTGATTATTTATCTCGGGTTTCTATCACTGTCTGCCTACATCATTACTCGCTGGAGAGATCGTGAGGCCAGGCTTGCTGATTTAACGATAATGCTCAAAAAAATGTTCGGCCGCTACCTTTCCACCGAAGTGATGAATTCCCTCATTGAGAACCCTTCAGCTCTTGAATTAGGGGGCGAGAAAAGGAAGGTTACAGTCATGATGACGGACCTGAGGGGATTTACTGCCATAGCTGAACGTCTCGAGCCAGAGAAGGTGGTTCAGATGCTCAATGTATATTTCGAAATCATGGTAGACGTGGTCCTGAAATACAACGGCACCATAAATGAGATTATAGGCGACGCTCTGCTTATCATATTTGGCGCCCCTCAAGAGATGCCCGACAGAATCCAACGAGCCATTGCATGTTCCATTGACATGCAAAATGCCATGGCCCAGGTAAACGAGGAAAACCTTTCAAAGGCCCTCCCTGAGTTAGAAATGGGAATTGGCCTTAATGAGACAGAAGTAATTATTGGAAATATCGGTTCGAGCAAGCGGAGCAAGTACACTGTGATCGGGAGCGGTGTAAACATAACCAGCCGGATTGAGTCATATACGGTGGGTGGACAGATCCTTATTTCCGAATCAGTCCGAAAGCAGGCGGGTGAGATTTTACGTATTGACTCCCAACAGAATGTGTTTCCAAAAGGATCAGAAATACCACTGAGGATTTATGAGGTAGGCGCTATAGCCGGAAGTTACAACCTTATTCTTGAGGAAAAAGATCCGTCCCTGGTTACTCTTACCCGGCAGGCCCCCATTCGCTGCTCAGTGCTTGAAGGCAAGCATGTGGGGATAGAAAGGCTAAAGGGAGCTATGATCCGGCTTTCTAAAAAGAGCGTTGAGATTGCTTTGGACGAGCCGGTTGAGCTGCTAACAAATATCAAGATGAACTTGGGGGATGTGGATGATGAGCTTCCGCCCAATGATTTCTATGGGAAAGTGATCAAGCGGTTGGGTAATGACGGGCAGATCCATGTGATTCGGTTTACCTCGATCCCGCCTGAGATCGTTGCCTATTTCCAAGCTCTTCGAAAATATGCCGCAAGGCCATCTCCCCAAAAACGTAGCTGAGTAAAAGTAAACAATGTCAAATTTTGAATGTAGAATAAAAGTTGTTTAAAATTATTTTCAGGGTTAGAACCACTGGAAAGTGTATCTCCAATTATGTAGCGACTTTTTTTTGTAGCAGGATTTTCTTCTAATGAATTTTTAAAGGATGTATTTTATTTGCCATGTGCCACAATTTTTTGTATATTTTCTTTTGTTGACGGATTTCATTTGAAGTGATTTTAGCTCATTTTGTCTTCTCTCTCTTTTGTATAATGGAAAGCTCTTCTAAAAGCAGTCGTTCTTGAATAGCCGTGCATTATAAATTAAAAATGATATTTTTTTAGGGAGGTAGTAACAATGAAAATATTTAGAGCATTTCTGATCATAATAGTGCTTATCCCATTAGTCTTAATAGTAAAATCGAGCATGACAACCTATGATGTCACTGACGAAGCAATAATAAATGCAAGTTCGGATGTTGTGTTTAAAGCACTTGGGAATGAATTTGCTGGTAAAACAAGCTGGTGGATGCCACATCTTTCTTCAAAGCTTCGAGAAGGCTACTCTTTAGGCGAAACCGGTGCTATTTATGATATAATCATTCATGGAAAACGCCCATTAAAATTTACATATAAATCACTTGAAATCAAAAAAAATGAAATGTCCCGTGGGATTTACATCGAAGGAGCATTCAGGGGGGAAAGTATATACAAGTTAGAGGACATAGAGGGTAAAACAAAGTTAAGTCTCCGGTGGCGTGTCAAACCTTCAGGGCTGGTTTTTAAAATTTTTGCACCTTTTTTCCCAATTGAAAAATCTCATTCGGATGTGATGCAGTATGGATTTAAAAACCTTAACAAATATCTTGATAAAAGATCATAAAGCTAAAACTGAATTTTTTATTTAAAACTTGTCTCAATACCTTATGGTTAACGACAATTAAAATCTGAATGTCAGATTACATTCTACCCGGAGAACCAGAGTCCATATCAGAAGCCATTTCCCGCACTAATTTTTTTAATATATATTCATTCAAATTCAAAAATTATTCCCCAGACCTGAACTGTAGATTGTCGCGCTTTTATCCCAAGAGAATGTGATGCTGTTTTACCCATGCTGTATGAAGGTTGGCCTGGCAGCTTTTACCACCAGGCCTAAGCAGACAGCAGTCTACCGAACTGAGCTATACCTTGGCATCGGAGTCCCCTCTCGTATGCCTCTGTTTCACTCAGATATCTCTATTTGGTCACAATTATAAATCAATTCGGCGCTGATCGTTTTTTCCTGTCTGTAAAAAGCCTCTGCCAAAAGCAAGGTTCCCATATTCGGAGCCAATTGCTGCCTGTGTGCCGGACAATACCGGCGATATCCGAAACAGCCTCATTGGACAAATATTGTCTTAAAAATTGACACATTTTGTCCTTTTCCCTTATATTGATATAAATATCTATCAAAAAGCCACAGACCAGGCATTTTATCTTTTTGGCACAAACCTTGCTCTGTTAAATAATCATGAAAAAGCCAAACCTGTTGTGAAGCAGGGAAGAAAAGCCACGAGTCTTATTAAGATAAGGTGAGCAGCAAATAATTCATCAGTTCGACGACATAACTATAAGGAGGGATATCAATAATGGGACTATTTGACTGTCTGAAACCAAAGCAGGCCCAGAAACTACCCCATAAACTGCAAAAACAAACGCAGTCGATTTCGTCTGGTGCCTTCCAGAAATTTACACTGGAAAGATATGAAAGCAGTAAGGCTCAATTGAATGGGTTGGTAAATGTATATAGAACTGATCCTGATGAATCAAACAGTATGAATAACTTTCCTTGCTTAACAATCAGGATTCGAAACAATACCGACATTAGAAATTATTTGCTTTCAGATGCAGACTTTGATTTAACCGCTATTCCCAAAAGTGAATTTAGCTTTGGAGGTGAGTATGAGCTTTGGAAAAAGAGCGAAAACCCGCACAAGGCTTTTTTCTTCTTCAATATACTGTTCGGTGAGATATCCTTTCCTGATGAAGAAGGTGTACTTAGAGAAACCAAGTTGTCTAAATTCAAAAACAAAGGCTATGTTTTTCTTCGAAACGAGATGGCTCGGGAGTGGGATGATTATGAAGAATATGTCTAAAGAAGCTCGAAAAGAGTTATATTTTACTGATTACTCTCCAATTATGTTGGATTTCAATTTACTAAAGCCTTATGGAATTATTGCTTTTTTATATTGATTTATGTGTCGTAGATTTGATCCATACGTAAAAAACAATACACAATGGTATCTATTTTGGTGACTATGTTAACCCTTGAAAAACCTAAGAAACAAAGCAGATAATCATGACCAAAAAACCGACATACGAAAATCTGGAACATAGAACTCGGGAATCAGAGCCGGATGAGTCTGAGCGCAAGATGATAGATAACGCGCTACAGGATAGCGAAGAAAAATATCGATTGCTTTTTGATGGATCGAATGACGGTATTGTATTACACGACATAGATGGGAGAATTCTTGATGTAAATAAAAAAATTCAACATTAAGGATTTGGACTCACCCAATGATGCAGCGAAAGCACCGGATAGAATCAAGAAAATAATGGATGGAACCTGGCTCAATGCTGAAATCAATCACATACGAAAAGATGGCAGAGAGTTTCCAATTGAAATGAGTGCCGGTCTTATCGAACTCGGAAAGGAGAAGTACATCCTGGCGTTTGACCGAGACATAACGGAAAGAAAAGAGCTTGAGGTCAATCTGCGACAGGCCACTAAAATGGAATCCATCGGCACCCTTGCCGGTGGTATTGCCCACGATTTTAATAATATCCTGTCCTCTATTATCGGTTTTTCAGAGTTGGCTCTTGATAGTGTTGATGAAGGCAGTGAAGTTGAGGATGACCTGCAGGAAGTCCGCAAGGCAGGAATGCGGGCAAAAGATCTTGTTAAACAAATTTTGACCTTTGCCCGTCAGTCCGATGAAACAGTCAAACCGGTCCAGGTTCATATCATTGCCAATGAAGTGCTCAAATTTATCAAGTCCTCTATTCCAACAACCATACAGATCAATGATAAAATAAAAAGTGATTCATTTATAATGGGATCACCGACCCAGATCCACCAGGTATTAATGAATCTTTGCACCAATGCTGCTCATGCCATGGAAGAAAATGGCGGTATACTCGAAGTCAGCGTAAAAGATATAACGATCGACAGAATGACTATGATGTCTGATTTGAGGTCTGGAGAATACATTGAGATCAATGTAACTGACACAGGTATGGGAATATCATCCAAGCACATTCCCACCATTTTTGATCCCTATTTTACAACGAAAAGTGTGGGTGAAGGAACAGGGATGGGGTTAGCAGTTGTCCATGGTATAGTTGAAAACTATGGTGGACAAATTTCTGTCGAAAGCGCTGTGGGTAAAGGAACCTGTTTTACGATTTACTTGCCTATTACTAAAAAACGAAAAGTACATACGCATTCTAAAAAGAAGGATTTGCCTCTTGGTACTGAAAACATACTGTTTGTAGATGATGAAGCCCCCATTGCAAAAATGGGGAGCAAGATCCTTGACCAACTGGGCTATTCTGTGACAACAAGAACAAGCAGTATTGAAGCACTGGAATTGTTCAGATCAAAACCACAAGGATTTGATCTGGTTGTTACCGATATGACAATGCCAAACATGACTGGTGAAAAAATGGCTTCTGAAATGATGAAAATCAGGTCTGATATACCTGTAATTGAACTAAACCGCTTCGCGGTGGGGTGGAGCAACCTCTGATCTAAATTTTTTGATTTTGTGATCATATTGAAGGTTTCTTCTTTTGGCCAAGCTGTGGTGTAAGATCATCATGAGTACTATTTTAAAAACCTTGTCCTTAACATCGTGAAACAGTGGAACACCTTTATTATCAGGGACTTAAATACAATCCCCATAGCGTATAAAAAAAATCGTGGTTTGTTCCCCTTTTTTCTTCAGGTTTAGTTCAATAAATTTAATCCTTCATCTCTTTAATATCAGATAATTTTTACTTTTGTTTCATATGCTCGAAGGATTCTTATGATCAAGACCTTGGCTATAGATGAAAGATAAAATTCTATACATAAAAATTATAGCAACACTTCATTTTTAATAAAAAAATCTATGATTTTTCTTTAACCATTAGCTTTTAATGGTATAATCGGTCATGAGCAAATTTTTTAATAGAGCGACAACTTCCAAAAGAAATAGGCGTGGATCAGGTATTAGACAGTAGTGACTATTTTAAGGTGTGTGTCGCTTTTAAAGAAAAATTTCAAACAACAATATCTGGTATTCAAAGAATTTTCTTTATTTCAATCGGGATTTGGAATTTCGGGGGCACCAAAGTTTGGTTTGAAGCATTCCTCCATGTTTATTTTCAAGGGATTTGAGAAATTTATAATATCTGAAAATATCTTGACTTTGAATTATTTTGATTGTAGGCAATTTAAGAATCCAGGCCAGGTAAAAAAGACAAATAACGGAGATACAATGCATTATTGCTATTTTGATTCGCCTTTGGGAAAGCTTTTATTAAATGGAAATCAATTGCTTGAAGGCCTTCATTTTCCCACAGGGAAGACAAGGATTGAACCTGAAAAAGACTGGGTCTATAATGAGGATCTGTTTTTAGAAGCAATCAATCAACTTGATGCCTATTTTAAAGGTGAAAGGACAGAATTTGACCTGAAACTGAATATTCAGGGTACCCATTTTCAAAAAAAAGTCTGGCAGCAGCTTTTGAAAATACCCTATGGAGAAACCATATCCTATGGTGAGCTTGCAAAAAGGATTGGGAACCCCAAGGCTTCAAGAGCCGTTGGCATGGCAAATGGCAAAAATCCGATTTCAATTATTGTACCCTGTCATCGGGTTATTGGTAAAGATGGAAGCCTGACAGGATTTGGCGGCGGCATAGAGGTAAAAAAAAATCTGATTGAGATGGAAAAAGGAATAAAAAAAATTAAAAGATAGATATAAAGGAATACGCTTTTTTGAAAAGAATAAGGATTACCCAACAAATTACCTATGTTGAACCCGATTCCATGACCGATTTTACATCATGTGCAGGCATTATTGTTCAATCTAAAAAAAAAGTAATGATTGATGTTAACATGGGAGCCAGGGAAACGCCTGGTTTGATTAAAGAAGAAAAACCAGAGGCTGCCATAATCACCCATTACCATCTGGACCATTCGCTATGGACCCGCCATGTAAAAAGATTTTCAGACGCTGTTCTTTTTGTCCCGGAGGCTGAAGCACCATACCTGACGTCCCTTGATTTTTTTATGGAACATACGGCCGGCCAATGCAGTATCGCTGGAAAATGGAAGAATTTTACGAAAAACCTGGGGTATAAGGAGCTTAAAAACTATGAATGCTATAATGAACACACAAGCTTTCAGGACATGGCACCTGAAATCGTTCTTATTGAGACTCCGGGCCATTCTCCTTCCCACACCTCGTTTTATTTTCCCGATGAAAAGATTTTGTTTTCCGGTGATATGGGCCTGGATCGATTTGGTCCATGGTATGGCTGGGCAGACTGTAATATTAAACAAATTCTTGATTCAATTTTAAGACTTGACGGCCTGGCAGTTAATTTAATCCTTACCAGTCATGGAGGGGTGATAAAAAAAGATATCCAAAAACGATGGGCTCAATGCATTGGTCATATTTTTAAGAGGGAAGAAAAAATTATTCAAAAGCTTGAAGCAGGAATGAGCAGACAGGATATCATTCAGCAGGGAGTATTTTTTTCAAATAAAGAAAAAGTTAAAGAACCCATGCAATCCTTTTTAAATGCCTGGGATACCATCATGTACAACCACCATGAAGACCTTATTAAAGAAGGCGGACTTATGAAGTTTTTCCCTGAGATTAAGGCCATGCTAAAATGATCTTAACGGCTAAAAGTTTGTTTGACCATTGAAATACCCGGGATAATAGTCTGGGTACGGTTTATCCCGTTAATTCTTCGAATTTTGTTATCCAGAAATTCTGCTATGGTTTCAGCATCAGATGCCAGAAAATCTCTTTTTAGAATGATTTTCACAAGTATATCAATGGTTCCGTGCACAGAGTGAACCTCCTGAACTTCCTCTATTGCATATAATTTATCAAGGATTTTCATCGCTGTCGAAAAGTTGATATTGATCATGATAAAAGCCGTTATGCTTCGTTTCATTTCAGGATAATCAGGTGTGTCTTTTTCAAGCATAGCCGTTCTGAAGGCTTCCATACTCCTTGGAAGCAGGCGGTCAATTCCAATACCATATCGTCTATTGGAGGTTCTTTCCCAATGATGATAGGCTATGTAAGTGTAGAGATCGGCAACACTTCTTTTGGGAAAATACTTGATCAGCTTTCCATTGTTTATGATCGTGGTTAAAGGGGTATAAATAGTGTTGTACCAATCCTGGGCAGCCTTTTTAAGATCGGTTTTCCTGCCGGAGATATTGGTCAGATGGTTTTTATGTTTTTTGATCTGCTTTTCTAAAAAATTGTATTTTCCAACCTCGGTCAAGTCAATTTTTTCAGGCAATCCAGTTTCTTTGTAAAACTTGGTTCTCTCAATATACAAAAGGTTTTCCATGGTATTCTTTGCAGAGAGCAATTCAATCACTTTTGCCTGGATATCAAATTGGCCCAATTCTTTTGCCGCAGCCACTCGATGATTGCCGTCCAGCACATAAAAATCTTCTCTGATTTGATATAGCTGTACCGGGGGAATCGGTTTTCCATCACGCATGGCTTTTTTAATATTCAGAAATCGTTTTCCTAATACATGTTTTTTGGGCCTGAACTGGGAATCAAAATCATGGTATTTGCCCACACTTCCAATGATATGCTCAAGACCAATCGTTTTTACACCATGGTCAATGAATTGAACATCCTCTTCCTGTGCCTGCTGTTCATTAAATGAACTTATATGATTTTGGGTTTGATCTTTTTTTGATGAAAAAAGATTTTTTAAAAAATTTATCATGACTAAACCTCTAAAATGGTAAATCCGCAGGTATTTATCACTTTTGTCGAATTAAAATTTGTAACCCTTTCAGCATGGGTTTTAAAGTCTTTGTGAATATGACCATGGATAAAATTTTCGGGTTTTCTTTTATTAATTAATTTTATAAAACTCTCAAATCCCATATGGCAACGGTCTTCAGCATCATGGATGTGTCTTGGCGGTGCATGGGTGACAACCATGTGGATGCCTCCTTTTCGCCAGATGGAAAACCACATGCCAAAGATGATTTTTTTCATCTCTTTATCAGTATATTGATTCAAGCCGCCATTATACCATAAAGAGCCTTCAAGACCCAGAATATTCAATGATTTGAAGCGGGCAACTCTTCCGTGAATGTTTTCACACCCAACAGGATTGGATGAGGTGTACCTGATATCGTGGTTCCCTTTTATATAAAAAAGAGGCCTGTCAAGCCTGTCTCTTAAAAAAGAAAGGTATTCCGGTTCAATATCACCGCAGGAGATAATCAGGTCGGGTGGATCAAGAGTTTTGTCTTCAATCATCTTAGTCAATGATTTGTCAATAAAATCCGAGACAGTCAAAATTTTTAACTTATGAGGGGTTTTCAAATTATTCATGGTATGAACTCAATCAGTTTAATATATATTTTATTACATAATCCAAAATTTTTGGAGTTCTTTCATAAAGATCTTCCATAAGAACACGTTCGGTTAATTTATGAAAATCTTTTCCCCATGGTCCGATATTAATGCAGGGCATTTTGATTTTCATTATTTCATCAAAAGGGATTTGATATGTTTCTCCCCATAAAGGCATATTTGCTGCAACAGATGTCAGCAAATCCACATTATTAAAAAGGGATGAATAACTTAGATCGGAAATTCCCGTATAATATTTTCTGGAAATATAAGGCTGCTGCCATTTTTCCATTGAAAATTGATTAATCGTCTGGGTCAAATGGCGGATTTTGCTGTCTAAATCCGGAATTCTTTGATTGGTGACATCCGGATAATATGGGGGAGATAAACCTATAACAATTATTGGCGATTTGTCTCTGGAATGCTCAAGGCATAATTCGATCAGATCAAAACTTGTTTCAACCAGATTTTTATTACCGGCAGAGACTGCTTCATTGATGTTTGCCAGCTTATTCTGATAGGCCAAAATAAAAGATCCATCCTTAATTTCACTCACCTCGGCAAAAAGTTCAGCAAATATTTTTACATTAACTTTCCATGGTAATTTTCTGGCCGGCTGATTAATCAATTCAAGATATTTTTTGTAAGATTGGTTGATTCGCTGGATAACCATGGCAAATGATTGCTCAGCTGCAGATTTAAGTTTTGCCAAAAATTTTTCTGGTTGAGTGTTCATGGTAAGCACACTTAAATAGGCCCGGATCTTTGTTGGAATGGACACATCATAGTGAGTTTTTTGATCCTTCAGATAAAGCCAGGAAGGTGGGGGAGTGGCTTCTCCATCAAAAATATCTGAAAAATCCATATTTAAATCAGTATTGATAACAAATTGGGAAATAATATGCAGGGGATTTAATCCTTCAAAAATTCTGCCCACATGTGCCAGGCTTCCCCTTACATATACCACGGGCATTAATTTACCCACAGACCCTTCAGAAACAACACCGCAATCATTTTTTAACCGTTGATGCGGTTCTGAGTTGATCATTAATTGATAATGGAGTTGAAATTTTTGTTTTAAGACGGACAACAAATCTATGGCTGCTCTCATCCCTGCTGAAAGATTCTCCTCATCCGGCAGGCAGAGAATAACTATGTTTCCCTGGAAATCAGGTTCTTTAGCGTATTGTTTTAATAAAGCCAGTTGAATGGAACCCCCGGCCTTCATATCAGCTGAACCCCTGCCAAACTGCCATTTCCCATTTTTCAGATCATCTATGGCTTCCGGGTCAAATTTATGAAGCATTGATTGAATCTTATGGTTAATATGATGAACATCATGCGCAAACGGCTTAACCGTTTCAAAATCCTCTATTTCCACCACATCATAATGATGGATCAGCACAATCGTATCCTCACCTGTTCCTTTAACCATTCCCCAGATAACATTGCGATTCAAAGGATCTTTAACAACAGGATGGCTGCCCCAGAATTGGGGATGTTTTAAAAAATAATTCTGTTCCTTAAACCAGGATTCTAAAAATGGTTCCACCAGTTTTTCTTCTAAGGTATTTGTATAGCTTTTTATTTTAACATATCTTGAAAAAATCGAGGAGATTTCTTCTTTAAGAGTTATAAACGAAGAAAAATTCATCAACAATCAACCTTTCCTAAGAAGTTCTAAAAACAGGCTGTGTCAGGCAGGTGGGGCCTCCTGTTCCTTTAAGTGACAATTCCAGACCCGGATAAAGATGTACTTTTACTCCAAGTTGCTTTAATTTATTTTGGATTTCAGGATTTCCCTGCATCATAATGCATTTCCCTGGTGACAAAGCCAGTACATTGGAGCCCAGTCTATTATATTCTTCATCGGAAACATCAATAAGAGTGATTCCCCTACTTTCCAATATCTCTTTAAAGAAAACAGGCATATACTTAAGGTAAACCACTGCCAGATCATGATCAATCATACTGATCAAACTCATTAAATGCAAACAGGCAGCAGGACCCTGGGCATGGGGCAGGGGTATAATATAAATTTTTTTGATAAAATTATTGGTTAACTTATGAAATTGATCAATTCCTTCTTTATTGGTTCGGTATCCTTGTCCGATGGCCACAGTCCCTTCATCCAGCCATACAATATCACCGCCTTCCATTTTCCCTTTCCCTTTAATATGCCCCAGGGTCTTTATGGAAATACTTTCCAGATAGGATTGCATGGCAAAGGTTTCAGGGCCTCGTAATGTCTTACCCATGGGAAAATAAATTGCCCCGTGCTTTGTTATCTTTACAGAATCATGGGTATATATAGAGTCGATCCCCACATTTTGATCGACGGGAAGATAATGAACCTGGGGAACACACTCTTTTATGATTTGTTCAAATCTGGAAAATTCCTGTATTGCCCCTTTAAAGTCAGGAACTCCTTCATAATCAAAGGCCTGCCAATTATCGTTTAAATGATCCTGGCTGATAAAAGCATCTCTGGGATGTTTGATAAGGATACTCTCGACTTTTTCAAACATGGATTGACAGCCGTATTTCATACATCGCCTTTTCATAAATGTGTTGTAATTATTTAAGCTCTTACGCTTGAAACCGCCCTGTCTGATGAATATTTTTGCTCGATGCTAAACGCTTAACCTCCTGCAAATATCCATCAGGCAGGGCTTTGAGGATAACTTTTTTTTAACGGGCTGAACAATTACAATGTGTTTTAATAATATCCTTGAAAAATTATCACACTGTAAATGTCTTGTATAGCTTTTGTTTGGTTTTAATTGTCCACGATCTATTGATAGATATCACAGTGGTGCAATGGAATATTGCTTTGCCGATAAATAATTCTTGCCATTTATAATGATTATGCTAAGTATTAGTCTTACTTATAGTTAGTTTTTAATAAGATGTCTAATCATGGCAGTATGAGGGTGGTGTAAAAAAATCGCCTGATATGCCAAACTTTTAACGAGGAGGATTTAAGGATGAAAAAATTATTAATTTCATTGTTTGCAATGGCGTTTCTTTTTGTATCAGCACCTGTATTTGCAGATGATATTGAACTGGCCAGAAAATCAACAATCGAATCAATTCTTCAAAACAAAGAGTTGCGTGTGGGTTTTGAATCAGGCTACCTGCCCTTTGAAATGACCAACAAAACAGGCAAATACATGGGATTTGATGTTGATTTGGGCAAGGCACTTGCTAAATCAATGGGTGTAAAATGGGTTCCTGTAAACACCGCATGGGACGGGATTATTCCGGCTCTTGTAACGGGTAAATTTGATATTATCATCGGTGGCATGACCATTACCCAGTCCAGAAATCTTCAGATCAACTTCTCCAATCCTTATATCGTTGTAGGCCAGGCAGTTCTTCTCAACAAGAAACATGAAGGTGTTGTAAAATCCTATAAAGACCTGAATGATCCTAAGTACACCATAGTTTCAAGACTTGGAACAACAGGTGAGCAGGCAGCACAGAAATTGATCCCAAGAGCCAATTATAAATCCTATGAAGCAGAAGCAGAAGCTGCCATGGAAGTAATCTCCGGCAGCGCGGATGCATTGATTTATGACCTTCCATTTATTGAAAAAGTTCAGGCCCAGCACGGTGCGGGTAAATCTATTGCTCTGAGCACTCCTTTTACCTACGAACCTCTTGCAATGGCCATCAGAAAGGGTGATCCTGATTTCATGAATTATCTGAATAATTTCTTATTTCAATATAAAGGTGACGGCCTGTGGCAGAGATCATATGATAAATGGTTCAAGAGTACAGACTGGTTTGATAAAGTTGGCGAATAATTATTTGTTGTGAAAATAATAGTAAGGGGCGGTAGGAGAATTCCTTGCCGCCTCTTTTTTTGATTATTCCAAGAATTAAGGTAAAAAGGAATAGATGAACTCAAAAATATCCAATATTCAAAGACTGAGTAATCCTACTGCCCATTCACTTTCAGTGGCAGGTTTTTTTGCAGTGATGATACTGCTGATCGGCTCAGTATACTATGCAACAATTACGGTCGATTATATCTGGAGATGGTACAAGGTTCCCACGTACTTTATGTACAAGGAAACAGTGATTATTTACGCAGACTCCAATGGTGAAGTAAAAGAGATTAAACCAAATGGTGATAAGTTTGATGTGATTATTACAGATGATCAAGGAGACATTACCTATACGGTTCCCAAAGATTCATTTGACCTTGATGAAGGGGATTTTACATCACCGGGTGATTTAATTGCCGAATATGAGGGCGGGTGGAAACCAGGCATGATGACCGTGGGGTTATGGATCACATTGAAAATCAGTTTTATCTCGACTATTCTGGGAATTTTTATTGGAATTTTAGGGGGTGTGGCAAGGGTGTCAAGCACACCCGTTCTTAAATGGACAGCCATTACCTATGTGGAGATCATTCGGGGTTCGCCTTTGCTGGTTCAGATCATGATTGCCTATTTTGTCCTGGGCACCACGATCAATAAAATTCTCATGATGAACGGACTGCCCTCGCTTGACCCTGAATGGTATGGAATTGCCGCACTTTCAGTTTTTACAGGCGCTTATGTGGTGGAGATTGTCCGGGCAGGCATCGGGGCCATTCACTCCGGCCAGGTGGAAGCTGCACGATCAGGTGGTATGACCTATTTTCAGTGCATGTACTATATTATACTTCCCCAGGCATTAAAAACCATTCTGCCGCCCCTGGCTGGCCAGTTTATAAATTTAATAAAGGATTCATCCCTTCTGGGAATGATCTCTATCCGGGAATTGACCAAGGCAACCCGTGAAGGTATTACAACAAGTCTCCAGGCATTTGAATTATGGATTATGTG
>Ga0233446_1000838_pt1 | contig 26840 bp, 25 predicted proteins | sample SI_124_October20_4_FD_182780 | JGI IMG/M metagenome (GOLD analysis project Ga0233446, IMG submission 182780) | Seawater microbial communities from Saanich Inlet, British Columbia, Canada - SI_124_October2016_120_MG | ecosystem: Environmental > Aquatic > Marine > Inlet | place: Canada: British...
GTCCCATTCAAAACCCAGCCACTTAACATCAGCTTTGATTGAATCGACAAACTCCACATCTTCCTTGGCGGGATTGGTATCGTCAAAGCGTAGGTTGCACTTGCCGTTATAATCCTGCGCTAAACCAAAATTTAGGCAAATAGATTTTGCATGTCCGATATGTAAATATCCGTTTGGCTCAGGTGGAAAGCGTGTTTGGATAGAAGTGTGCAGAGTAGAATCCAAATCATCATTAATTTGATGACGAATAAAATTAATTGGCTTGTCATTTGGCGTATTGTCGCTCATAATCTATGTGTCAAAAATAATGCGCAGATTATATCATTAAACAGTTTTTCTCAGTCTATCTCTTAATCTGAGCAGGCAAGGCCTGCTCAGATTAAGAATTATCCGAATTGGCATGTGTCGTAGTAAAATAACCTTTATGAAAATTGCAATTGTAAAACTTTCAGCGCTTGGCGATATTATTCACGCCATGGTTGCATTGCAATTTATTAAGCAACATTTGCCTAATTCAACCATTGATTGGGTGGTTGAAGAAGGGTTTAAAGATATATTGGCTAACAGCCCTGATATTAACGAAATACATACGGTTAGTATTAAGAAAGCCAAGCAACAAAAGTCTATCAAACTGCTATTTAATGAGATAAAAAAACTCAGAAAATTACCAAGATACGATATTGTCATCGATACTCAAGGTTTGATTAAATCCGCTATTGTGTCTCGCGCAATTCCATCTGATAAAACATTTGGGTTTGATAAAAACTCCTTGCGTGAGTCATTTGCAGCTAAATTCTATACTGATGTTTGCAGTATTAGTTACGATGAAAACATCATTAAGCGCAATGCTGCAGTGATTTCTAGCGCATTAGATATAAAAATATCGCATGATGATATTCTAACTAAGCAATCTTTTTTGTTTTCCAATAGTCAAATATCATCTGACCTACTTTCTGATAGTAAACCCAATATCGCACTAATTCCAGGCGCTTCATTTAAATCCAAGATCTATTCAGCAGATCAATATGCACAAATCGCTAATAAGCTGAAATCACAGGCAAATTTTATTGTATTGTGGGGTAATGAATCAGAAAGGAATATGGCAGAAAAAATTCATAAAATTGCACCAGAAGTGCATATTGCAGACAAACTAACACTCGATGGATTAAAAGGTTTTATAATGCAAACAGATCTTGTGATTGGTGGAGATACTGGTCCAACCCATATGGCATGGGCGCTTAATATTCCATCCATTACGTTATTCGGTTCAACACCAGGCTATCGCAACACTTACATCACAGATATAAATCGAGTTATTGAATCTGAATCGGAAGTTGACCCCTATAAGATTAATAAAAATGACTTCTCAATTAAGGATATTAAAGTGAACGAAATCGTAAAAATTACAATGATGCTTATACAGTCAGAATCTTGACTAATTAGGATTCTGATTAAAAACTTGCAGTATCGCATAGCTGTATAAATTTTTTCCGTTACTAGTATTAGGCATGATAGTTCTTGGTGACCATTCTTTGTATGCGCCAATATTTTTACACTCTGTTTTTATAACCTTAATTCTTTTTATGTTATTAAAAGAATACAAGTTTCCTAATAGTTGTTTTGTTTGTTTTATTCGATTATTTAAATTTGTTTCAAAGCAATTGTTTCCACTAATATATGCTAAATTTATAGTATTGTAGTTTTTTATGTGAGAATCATCCACACCATAATTTATGACAGTATTTAGTTTTTGTTGTAAGTCTAGCTCATCGTGATCTCCACCCATAAAAATAGCAGCATCAAACACAGGGTATTTTCCAAGGATGCTTGGCATTAAATAAAGTAGATTAGATCCGTCAAAGTTGGCCACAATATCTACTTTGTCTGAACGTAAAGTTTCGTACATTCTATTTTCATCAAAAGGGTCATTTCTGGTTTTTAATTCAGTATTTAAAGAAAGTGAGAATGCACCAGCCCATAGTAATGTGAAAGAGATGAGTGTAATGGGAATTTTTTTATTGAGAAATCGCTTCTGAAAGAAGTTATCTAAACTTAATACACCTTCAGTAATAAAAATAATAAAAAATATTCCAAAAATAATACTATGTCTAGTTGGGGATAGAGGGGCAATTTGTAATAATAATAGAATAATAACAGTCAAAGAAGCTAGTGTAGAAAAAACAACAATAGACTTTTTATTTATATTGTCTGATATGGACATAGATACGAAGCCTATGATACTCAATGCTAGTAATATCCATCCTATAAAGCCATTGCTAAGAGCGTATGAAATTGGTGACAACATTGCCTCTATTACCTCAATAGAAGTATTGAATAGAAAATTTAATGTTTCTCCCACCGCTGAAATAAAACCATTATTCCAATTAGGATTTAATAAGAATATGTTATTTGGACCAGCATTCCAGTGTACGCCTTTACCAATATCCCCTTTGAGGTAGGGGAGGATTAGAATTGCAAATATTAGTAAGAACCCTAAAAGAGATGAAAGACTATATTTAATCAAGTTTAGAGTAGTTATTCGGTTTTTCAAAAAAAGAAGGAGTGTAATAAATAGAGCAGGAATAAAAAATAGTGCTTGATATTGAAGCAGTCCCGGAATGGCTGCCAAAAACCCTATTTTGAACCAAGATTTTTTAGTGTCTGGCGGAGAGTTTATTGCATTTAATAATAAGAAAAATATTAGCAACATAGAAAAGTTGCCTATGGCATAACTTTCCATTTGTGCTGAATGAATAATATTTTCCCAGGAGAATGATAATATTGTAACTGCTACGACAGAATTAGTTATCCCTTTGGATGTACCGTATATTTTTATAAACAAAAGTGGCAATAAAATTATTGCAAGAACATTAAAAATAAAAGATGGCATCCTGCCAAAGAATTTTAATTGTGAATAGTTTTGGCTAGAATTTATTAATAAATTTGTTAAATAAAATTGGCCAGGCGCATATGTCCAGCTTGCTGGGACTGCATGTAGAATGCTCCTCCACCATACGAAAAAATAAGCTGTCTGTTTCAGCATGTTTCTATCATCTAAAAATTTTGCAACTGTTTTTGCTTTTTCCCCTTTACTCCCGTTAAGAATTTCTCCTTTCCAATCGTAATATCTGCTATCTATATTGGACATATATTCTCTCCTGTCTAGAATGGTTTTTGCAACACCAATATCATCAATATGGGTGAAATGTGATTCGAGAAGAGAATATCGAGTGCCAACACCAACAGACAAAACAATTAATAATATTGATATTGTTAACCAGTTTGATTTAAGGAGTCTTGCTAACATTTACAATGCCTTAGTTTAAGTTAATATAGTACTGACAAAGATCAGAAAAATTATCAAAAACAACATCTGAATCAAGGGTTTTTATGATTTTTTCAACCTTCTGAAAAGTTATAATTCCAGCTTGTTTTGCACCTTGTATATCGTTAATACTGTCATCTCCAACCATCCATACCTCTTGCGGTGAAAGATTTAATTTTTTAAGTGCCATATTGAATGGTTCTACACTCGGTTTATCGTAACCAGTTTCTTCAGAAGTCACTACGTAATCAAAATATTCATCCAACTTAAAATACACCATCTTTCTAAACTGTATTTGAGCCGTAAGATCGGTAATGTTTGCTGTTTTTACCCCATTGTTTTTTAATTGGATTAGAAACTCTTGTACTCCAGAAAACAGCCTGGTATTTGCTAAAAATTCCCTCCAATAAGTCTGCTCTAGATCAAGTGTTAGAAAGATTCTTGTGCCAAATCCCAAATTTTCTATAGTCCTTTGGAAGTAGAGTAGTCTACTATGTGAGCTGGCTGTATTTCCAAGTTGCTTCTTGATTTCAATACGTGAATAATTGTATGTTTCAATTAATGTTTTTTTATCTACTTTGAGTGATTTTACTGCCTTAGAAATAAAAGCATTGATTGCAGATTTATGAGCAGGCTCGTATAAATATAGCGTGTTATCAGTATCAAATATTACTGCCTTTGGTTTGATAATTTTTTGCGTTGATAAAACCTCTAACATAGCTATTACCTTTTTCGTTGTTTAAGTATTTCATCAATTTCCATGAGTGTGACTAACTGCATAACACCGAGTGTACCCCCCAAGAAGCCATTTTCTTGGTCAATAAACTCATTCAAATGAGGTACAACTAAATTTGAAGCAAATCTCGTATCTTCAAATTGAATTTCCCCCTGAATCGCAAGCTTAATAGTTCCGTCTCCGTCAGTCTCATCTACACTAACTTGAAGGCCGCATACGCCAATTAAGATGCGTAACAACTCTTGATAGTATATTCCGTTTAGGATAACAATATCTAGACTTGCATAGTTACCACTATGGTTATCAATTTTTGATATTTTATACACAACATCTGCTTGAGATATTTGTGTTTTAATATACTTGTCTGAATCAATTTTTTCTTGATTTCCTTCCTTGATATCTTCTTTTGACATGATAAAAAATCCTACATCTTGCATTTCCAGCAACTGTTTATAATACAATGTATGAAAACCACTGACTAAAATTACCTGGTTGCCATTAAATTTTTTTTCTTTAGAAAAAACTCCTTTCTTGTGATTGAAGCCCTTTATGCTAACTGATTCATTATTTAATAACCTTCTCAAATCACTAATCATTGAAAAATTTTGACTTGAATGAGGGTTGTAGCGTGTTATGGTTTTCCACATTGGAGAATCTTCCCTCCAATTGAAATAACTTTTACCATGTAATTCTAAAGTTTTATTTCTTCCAAAAAGACTCGTTATTGCATCAGTAAAAGCACTCTTGCCAGATTCTACTTTTCCTGATACGCCAATAACCAATGACCTCTTCCCTAGATGGTAATAGTCATTACCTCTTATGCCATTGCGATATATTTGTAAAATAATGATAGAAAAAACACTGAAAAGTATAGTGTTTAGTATAGATTGAATATGTAAATTCTCAATAATTTGTGCTCTATCAATTAGCTCAGCAATATCATTTGATAATATTAACTGTGAACCAGAACTGTATATAAAGTGATAAATGACAAAAATAATGTTGAATAATATTCCAAGGGTAACTGCTCCCCCATTTTTTTGGCTGTAATGAAGTGCTAATATTGGCGCAATCCATAAAAACCAGCCAACAGATGCGGGTGTAAGTAGAATTACAATACCAAATGCAACACCTAAAGAGCTCAATAAGAGCTCGTAATTCATTCTACGCAACCTCCAAGTGAAATAAAGTAAAAGCGTATAAACTAAGGGTAGTACATAAACCTTAATTTGATCCCCCATGGTAATAAATAGCCAAAAAACTTTATCAACCTCTTTACTTCCTAATACCATTTGTTGAAATCCTGCGTCAAACAGCAGTAAACCTTCAAATAACAATAATGCTAATAATAAATAAATAATAAATTGGGACACATCCTGAATAATATTACGCTTAAACCATAAATAAACTAAAACAAAAGGGAGTGCAATAATCATACTGTGCTTTGCTGCTATTGCAGCTGCAAGGGAAAATCCACTTGCTATCGGTTTATTATTTCGCAATAATATGACTGAAAAGAAAAACAATAAAACAGGTATTAGGTCAGTTTGACCATGCCAGTAAGTAATAAAAATAATAATTGGAGAGAGCCAATAGTGAACTAGCAAGCTATTCCAATATTTTTCAAACTGTTGCAACAATAAAGATAATAACAGGAGATCTGCACCTAGCAAACTTAATCTAAAACCCAGCCCAGAAAAATAATTAAAGCCAGTTAATGTATCAACCAGCCAGCCTAAGAAGGTTGATGGAAAGTGCGCCAAAAGCATAATTGAACCATATGGAAATGCCGATACACTCCCTCCAGAGTCTAAAAAATTCAACCATGGACTAATGCTTGGGGATTCAATAGTTTCAATAATAAAGGGAACAAACCATTCTCTTTGAATATCAGGTACAAAGAGGATAATCAGAATAATTTTAAAAATTAATCCTGCAATAAAAACTTTATTTTTAAGCAGATTAGGCCATACTATTGCCAAAGGTCTGGGTGCTTGGTGCAAACTGCATCTCCTTTAATTCCAATAGACTCAATTGATCTTCTATAATTTTTAATATCGTCTAAACTACCTCTACCTTGTAGCTCTGGTGACACAAAGCACAACTTAAAACCACCTTCGATTTGAAGCCTTAAAGCATCATCTTGTGTTAATGGAAAATGGTTAAAACAATCAACCCAAACCCACTCCACTTTTCCAGAAAGTGACATAACTGTTTCAATATGCTCATATTCAGAAATACGCACAGCACATCGACTTTCTCCACTATTTGAAGTTTGAATTAAGAAAGGAAATGACTGGTCTAAGAAAAAATAATTATCAATCTTGTGTTTTTTCATTAAATCTATAAGCTTAAGTTCTAAACCTTCCTCTTTTACATTTAAAATCAATCCAGAATGATTGTACCCTTCCAGCCAGCCCTTAAGGTCTTCACCATTCATAAAAGGATCGTGATGAAGATATAAGTTTTCTTTATTTGAACGAATGTCAATCTCAACACCAAATTCACGAGGTGTATTAAGTAGCTCTTTTTTACTATTAACTCGATGCAGAATTCTTAACATTATTTTTTAAGCCTCTGATTCAATAAAAAACTAAATTGCAATGTTCTTTTGATAAATTTATATTTATTAGACCAGCTAATATTCCAACTAGAAACGCCGTACATTCTTTCACTAAATAATACTGGAAATCTTTTAATGATAAGGCCTTTCTTCTTGGCTGTAAAGTATGCAAATAAATCTAGAGAGAAGTCATTGGGTGGCTCAACCCAAGATTCAAAAAAAGACTTATGAAATAAGGTGGGTTGAGCGTTAATATCCCACATCCAAGTTCTCATTAACATAGACTCAAATAACGCCATTCCTATAGTAAAAAAAACATCTATAATTGATCGCCCATAACGATCTCCTTTGACAAATATTGCCTCAATATTATTTGATTGTTCAAAAAATGTTAAAGCAGAGTTGATATCAGCTGGATTGGTTTGTAAATCTGCATGGGTCCAACCGATAATTTCACCTGAAGCACTATTAAGGCCTTGTAGAATTCCATCCCCATAGCCAATATTTTCCTTAACGGTGACCAATTTTATAAATGAATAATTAGCTAAAATATCACTTAACACTTCTTGAGTGTTATCTGTTGAGCCGTTATCTACAATAATCACCTCAACATCTTGTTCCTCAAAAGCAGTCTGACAACTTTCTAGTAGCTTAGGTATACTCTTACTCTCGTTATAGCAGGGTATTATTAATGATACTTTCATATTTTATCAACTCTTAAAAACAACATATTTCATACCTAAATAATTCAGGACTGCAGAAAGGCAGGTAGCCATTAAAAAGGCAAAAATAATAAATAATTGCGCCTCACCTAAAATAAACAATACTAATTCATTTGCACCTACGTTAACAGCTAACGTTAATCCATAAAGTATAGAGAATGATACAAAGCCTGATGTATTTCTTCTTTGGCTTTTAAAGGTGTATTCCCTATTAGCAAAATAAGAAAAAATAGCTCCCATGCTAAAACTGACTCCCTTAGCCATACTGATTTCAATTCCAATGAATAGTGATGTAATATAAACAGAAAAATCTATTAACACAGCTGTACTGCCAACCAATAGAAAACGACCGACCCTGTTATGAAGCAATTTGGTGTTTTTTAGGTGTGATATGGGCATACTTACCCTCTAGTTCTTTAATTTTATTCTTTGGTATATTGTCATCATCGTCTAAATTGTATGGATGTGATTTCCATTTATGAAAGCAAGACTGCCAGTACTCAAATGTTTTTAAATCATTTGGTGTACCCCAGCAAATATAGCTATCTATTTCGAAAACTTTACATTTATATCCCAATGTAATCGCATCATTAATTGCCATGTCAACATAATATTCATTATTGACAAGCGCCTTTCTAGCTTTCATTCTCTCTACTGCTTCAAAAAAGTGCCTTAATTTTTTAAAAGTAAATGCACCAACTACGATATTATCATTTGTCGGATTTAATAGTGGCACTTTAACGGATACTTTGTTAATTATATTTGTTGAATTATTAGTATCGATCCAACCATACATTTTGGGATCTCTTATAGCGCCAGGATAGCCTCTTGCCCCCCATACAATAATGTCAACATCTTCATCTAACATTAGTTCATCAAATTTATCATTGTTATAAGTCATACCATTATCACAAGCTGCAATCGTAACTGGTGCGTTCATGTCTAGACCGGATGCTCCTTCAATGCATGTTGTCGCTTGACCATTTGTAGTATGATCAAGTCTTTCGAATGATGAATTAATTGATTGTTTAGTTAAAATATCAATCAATTCGCCTAACCCATCTAAATCACCCCTAAGCACATACCTTTGTAAATCAGTTGATGGCAAGTCATTCTTGGCTTGTACAGCCATTGGTAGTCCAGATACTAAAATGAGTGGTTTTTGAGTTTTGTAACCTTCCTTTTTAAAACGACTACCTAAGCCAGCCATTGGCAATAAAAGTGCACCATCGTGTTTTGGGAGTTTACTCTCTTTGGTAAGACTATTAAAGATCTTAGACCAATATCTGTATTCATTAAGGTCACTAGGTGTGCCCCATTGCATAAAATGTTGCAATTCATAAACATAGATCTTAAGCTTATCTTGCATCATTGGCTTATAAACCATACTTACATAGTACTCATCAGCTACCATTAATCCTTCATCCATGCATCTTTGAAAGTATTGTTGCATTAGTTTTCCGGTCTTAAAATAATAAGTTCCTGAGGATGCAAATTCCTCTCTTGGCTTATCAGTGAATGGTTGTTTTTCTTGTATGTCAAAAGCTCTATATTTATCTTCTCTCACATAAGCATAATAATTACTCCACAATGTATGTGGATGGAATCCTCGATAACTAGGAATAATGCCATCAGCATCTACTATTTTAGCAAAATCTTTAAAATGATCATAATCCCAATAACAAGTAAAATCACAATAATTAACCACAGTTTGTTTCTGTAGATTAATCTTATCTAGTACCTGCATTACCGCATAAACAGGCCCTAACTTATGTGGTTTTATTGATAAAATTTTGCCATTGGGAGACACATCTTCAAGAATTGATCGCATCTTATAACTGGGGTTCGACAAGTGATCTTTATTACAAATAAAGATAAAATTATCCTCACTATCAAACATTTCTACAACATGTTGAATAATAGGTTTTCCATCAACTTCTATTAATGGCTTAGGCACAGTATAACCAGCGGCACGAAAACGTTCTCCAAAACCTGACATTGGAATAATTACTTGCACAATTTTACCTCTGAATTGATTGGCGATATTTTTCTGCATCCCAACCCATTAACTTCATCTCATCATTAGGACTTAGGTATTCTGGTTCGTCATCAGGCTGTAATCTTAATAAAACATTTGCAAGACAATACAGCATTGACTCGGCATTTTCACTAATATCTTTCCTTACAATTACGCCAAAATCACGCACAATAATCACATTGTCTTTTAAGATTTTTATTGCATCTTCAAGGGTGTTTATAGAAATAGTCTTCATTGGTCCTGCACCCAAAAAAACAACATGATCAGGATAAAGCGCTCTTTTATTTATTATTTTTAACGCCAAATTATCACAAGCGATTAAATGTGCAACTGCATATTTAACTAATCTATATTGTGAATTATAATTATTAACAATAGTAGTCAATCTATCATGGCGAGTTGAATTTACAGGGTATTGACGTAACACTCTATGCATTTTCTCCTCAATAATTTGTAATAAATCTAATACTTGGTCTATACTATCGCCACCAACTACTAGTCCATGGTTAGCAAGAATGATTATATTAATTTTATCATTATTTGCAAGTTCTTGTTCTACTGCCTGTGCTAATTCAATACCTGGCATCATGTATGGCACCCACGTCCAATTTAAGCCCTTTAATAATTTTTTTGTATGTTTCTTACCATTAGACAAAACAGCAATAGATAATGTATTTACTGCATGTACGTGGACAACATATTTGTGCGGCATCAAAGCATGCAGTGCAGTCTCAATTGATGGCCGTAAAGAAGAGTTGTTTGTTGGCAAGATATCTTTTATATTGTCATTGTTAATTGAATCTAAAATATTGTTTCGATCAACTGGTATAAATATCTCTTTATATGTGGCATCTGACAACCAGCAACCAGATGCCTTTATCCATAACACATTGCCATCTTTTAATGATGTGTTTCCACCAGCGCCTTGCACTAGGTCAATGTTTTGACCAATTAATTGAGACACTTCTTTAAGAGGATTTAGTTTGTTAAGCATTTTTTTAATTATATATGAGCTAAATTTTTATATAATTTAAAACACTAAATTCTTTTATTTGTATAAGGTGTTTATAATAGAACAATGTTGAAAAAAATATTAATTACTGGAGGTGCTGGGTTTATCGGTTCAGCAGTAATAAGATATGTTATTAATAGAACTATACATAGTATTGTTAATGTTGATAAGCTAACCTATGCAGGTAATTTAGAATCTTTAGAGACTATTGAGAATAGTGATAGATACATATTTGAACAGGTTGATATTTGTGATGATAATGAAATCAAACGCGTTTTTACTGAGCATCGGCCAGATGTAGTTATGCATTTGGCAGCTGAATCCCATGTTGATAGATCTATTGATGGCCCGGGTGAGTTTATTCAAACCAATATTGTCGGTACTTATGTACTACTTGAAGAGGCTAAAGGCTACTGGTTAAGTTTAGAGGGTGATAAAAAAGATAGTTTTAGGTTCCACCATATTTCTACCGATGAGGTTTATGGCGATCTAGAAGGTACAAATGATTTATTCACTGAAGAAACATCATATGCACCTAGCTCGCCTTATTCTGCAGCTAAAGCCAGCTCAGATCATTTGGTACGTGCATGGCAACGCACTTTTAAATTTCCGACACTAATTACTAACTGTTCGAATAATTATGGCCCTTATCAGTTTCCTGAGAAGTTAATTCCTCTTGTTATTCTAAATGCACTAGAAGGTAAAGATTTACCGATCTATGGTAATGGTGAACAAATACGTGATTGGCTATATGTGGATGACCATGCAAGAGCATTATTGCATGTTGCACTAACTGGTGAGGTTGGTGAAACATACAATATTGGCGGACATAATGAACTACAAAATATTGACGTTGTAAAAATAGTTTGCAGCATCTTGGATGAGTTAGCTCCAAGCAAGCTTGATGGCATTGAGAAGTATGAGCAACTTATTACTTATGTGGGCGATAGAGCGGGGCATGATGTTAGGTATGCAATTGATGCTACTAAGATTGATAGAGAATTAAACTGGACTCCAGACGAGACTTTTGCAACAGGTATTAAAAAAACGGTTAAATGGTATTTGGAAAATAGTGCTTGGTGTGATCGAGTTAAAGATGGTAGTTACCAAGGTGAAAGATTAGGAGTGGTTACATCGTGAAAGGAATAATTCTAGCAGGTGGCTCGGGTACTCGTCTCTATCCCCTTACCAAAGGTGTATCAAAACAGTTGATGCCTATTTACGACAAGCCAATGATTTACTACCCTTTGTCGGTATTAATGCTTGCTGGTATTCAAGAAGTGCTTATTATATCTACCCCCGAAGACTTGCCGAGGTTTGAACAATTGTTAGGCAATGGTTCCGATATTGGTATGAAGTTTGAATATATAACACAACCCTCTCCTGATGGATTAGCTCAAGCCTTTATTCTAGGTAAAGAGTTTATTGATGATGATGATGCATGTTTAATATTAGGTGACAATATTTATTATGGTCATGGTATGAGTCAGATGTTAAGCAATGCTGTTAATAATGCAGAAAATAAAAATATGGCTACTGTATTTGGTTATCATGTGCATGATCCAGAGCGCTATGGCGTGGTTGATTTTGATGCTACAGGCAAGGCGCTTAGTATTGAAGAAAAACCAGATATACCTAAAAGTAACTATGCAGTAACAGGTTTGTACTTCTATCCTAATGATGTGATTAAAAAAGCTGCTAAAGTTGTACCTTCAGATAGAGGTGAATTAGAAATTACCACAGTTAATCAAATGTATTTAGCCGAGGAGCGCTTAACGGTTGAACTCATGGGAAGGGGATATGCTTGGCTAGATACCGGTACCCATGAAAGCTTGTTAGAGGCATCAACTTTTATTGAAACCATTGAAAGACGTCAAGGTCTTAAAGTAGCTTGTATAGAAGAAATAGCTTTTGAACAAGGCTATATTAACAAAGAGCAACTTATAAGGTTAGCACAGCCTCTAGTAAAGAATCAATATGGGCAATACTTACTTAGACGCGCAGAGGAAGTGAGTTGAAATTTACACCTCAATTAATCTCTGATGTAATGCTGATTGAACCTACAGTATATGGTGATGACAGAGGTTATTTTATCGAGACATTTAGACAAGATTTGTTTGAAGATGCTATTGGCTATAAAGTTAACTTTATCCAAGACAATGAATCCAAGTCAACCAAGGGTGTATTAAGAGGCCTTCACTATCAGTTACCACCATACACTCAAGCAAAACTCGTAAGAGTGATTAAAGGCAGTGTATTAGACGTAGCTGTTGATATTAGAAGATCTAGCCCCACATTTGGACAGTATGTGGCCGTAGAGTTGACGGAAGAAAACAAATATCAATTATTTGTACCGCATGGTTTTGCACACGGATTTGTGGTGCTTAGTAATAGTGCAACCTTTACTTATAAGGTTGATAATTACTATGCACCTAAACACGATAGAGGTATTGCATTTAATGACAAAGATTTAGCGATTGACTGGCAGTTACCATCAGAAGTCTTGCAACTCTCAGATAAGGATAAGACTCATCCATCTTTAGTAAATGCTAAAGATTTGTTTTTAAGTAGTTAGGAATCATGAGAATATTGGTTACAGGTAAGAATGGCCAATTAGGACAATCTATTCATGAGATAGTCAACATAACTAACAGTGGCAATCAGCTTTCTAATGAGTTTATCTTTGTTGGCAGGGAGGAGTTGGACCTAAGTGATAAAAATAATATTAATAATTATTTTTATAACAATGGTAAATTTGACGTTATTATTAATTGTGCCGCTTATACGGCAGTAGATAGGGCAGAAGAAGAACAAGCTCTTGCTAACCAAGTTAACCATCTAGCAGTTAAACAACTGGCAACCGTTGCCAATAGGCAGAAAGCAAAACTAATATATCTCTCTACTGATTATGTTTTTGATGGAGAGAGTGACAAACCTTATGTAGAAAAAGATGAAGCCAACCCTATTAATATCTATGGAAAGACTAAATTAGCTGGAGAAGATTCTATACAAAAAATTATGCCAACTGACGCTATTATTATTAGAACTAGTTGGGTGTATTCAGAGTTTGGCAATAACTTTGTTAAGACTATGCTTAGGCTGGGAAGAGAAAGAGATGAAATAAGCGTAGTAAATGATCAAATAGGTTCGCCTACTTATGCAACTGATCTGGCGGAAGTCATATTAAAAATAGTGAATGATAAAGAATTTAATAAGACCGAACAGCAAACTGAAATTTATCATTATTCAAATCATGGTCAAATAAGCTGGTATGAGTTTGCAAAAGAAATTTTTACGCTTAAAAATATTAAATGTAACGCTTCCACAGCAACAACAGCACAATACAAAACTTTAGCTAATAGACCAAAAAATAGTTTGTTAGATAATGATAAAATACAAAAAGATTTTGGTGTAAAGCAACAGTTTTGGAAGGACTCTTTAAAAATCTGTTTAACAAATATCTAACATTTATCTGGCAATCCCCATTTTTTAGGCTGCCCTAATAGGATCCAAGTCAATACAATAGCGCGATCAATTAATTTATTTTTTAGTCTTTTATTAAGCCCAAGTGTGACTACTGTTATTAATAAGTAAAAAACCCCATCAAGTATCAATTTTGGTATATTCCACATGTGGAGCAGGATAACTATATGAACTGGATATATTTTTTTCCAGTATAAGATTCTAGACCTATAAAACTCAACTCTAGAGTTGGAATAGAATTCACTTGAACTAGAACCGCCAATGTGTGGAATTTTTATATCTGGCGTAATTACAACCTTCCAACCACATCTTGCCATTCTTATGCACCACTCAGTATCTTCAAAATAAAAGAAAAAATCTTCATCGTATGCGCCAGAATCATCAATAGCAGACCTACCAACTGCAAGGCAAGCGCCACGCAAGTTTCCAACTTCAGTTATTTTCTCAGGGTCTTTTGAATGATCTATTCTGCCAATGCCATCAAATTCAGAAAGTATTTTTGGAGGCTTTGAAGATGTCCTAACATTTTCCCCGTTTAAGTTTGTTTGCTGGCCACTAATCATGCCTATTTTTAAATCATTATTAAAGATGCTCTCAAATTGGTCGAGTGAATTTTCTGGAATAGTTATGTCATTATTACAAATAAGAAAATATTTGCCAAGCCCTTTGTTAATACCTTGATTTGCGGCTCTACCATAACCAACATTGCAACTATTTTTAATAATTTCAATCTCTTTGTATTTTTTTATAATAGTTGATAAAGAGTTATCAGTGCTGGCATTGTCAACAATAATGATTTCATCCGTTGAATTACAAGCGTTAACAACACTATTAACTACTGAGTTAAGTCGATTAACGCCATTTCTATGAATAATTATTACACTAAAGCGTTTTTCCATTATTTATTGATTTATTCTTGTATTATTGTGAGCTTATACTATAAACTCACATAATTTAAATTAAATGCAAAAAGTTTTTGATTGTTTCCCTTTTTATAACGAACTAGATTTGCTTGAAATAAGGCTAAATATTTTGAATGATGTGGTTGATTATTTTGTATTAACTGAGTCTACTAGAACTTTTACAGGGAAGCCAAAGCCACTTTATTATGATATAAATAAGGATAGATTTAAGAAATTCTCTCATAAGATACGACATGTGATTGTTGATGACTCAGAATACGATCCAAATATTGATGTTTGGCAGAGAGAGTTTGATCAGAAAAATTCTGTTTTTAGAGGAATAAATGATTGCAAGGATGATGACTTTGTCATCGTTTCCGATGTGGATGAAATTATTAAGCCAGATTTGGTTTCAAAATTTGTTGCAAAAAATTCAAACACAATAGCAATTATTAAACAACCATGTTACTACTACTATCTTAACTGCCAGTCAACTGAAGTTTTTGATAAAGCCAAAATGGCAAAATTTAAATATATAAAGTCCCCTCAGCAAATAAGGGCGTACCCTAAATTTAGTATGCACAATTCAAATAAAATAGTACAAACGCTTTTTAAATGGTGTGGCTCTATTAGGAAGCGAATTTGTATTAAATTTGGCTCATGTATTATATATGAGAACGGGGGTTGGCACTTTACCTACATGAAATCTCCTGAAGAAATTAGCGATAAAATAACAGATTTTTCACACACAGAATATAATCTAGATAAATTTACATCAATTAACTCAATACAATCTCGTATGAAAAATTTTAAAGATCCTTATGATAGAGGATATCAATTAAAAATTGTTGAGATTAACAGTTCATTTCCAAAGTATATTGTTGATAATCAAAAGAAATATTGCCATATTATTTTTCAAGAATAGTTTTTTCATAAATTTGGGCAATAGTAAGGATATTAACAAAGGGTCATGACCCTTAACAAAATAAGGTTTTTTAAAATGTATATATTAGGAATTCACACGGGGCACGATGCTTCTGTAGCAATATTTAATGATTTTAAACTTGTAGCTTTCACAAAAGAAGAGAGGATTTCAAGGGTTAAATGTGATGGTGTAAAAATACCCGTACTGTCAATTGAAGATTGTCTAAAAAAAGCATCCATTTCTATTGATGATATAAATGTCGTCGCACTATCAAGGTCTTATTTTCCTCTTGGTGTTTATAGAAAAACATCTAAAAATATTAGAAATACAATTAGAAGATTGCTTGGTATGGGGGGCGGAGATCGTTCATTTTATCAAATGAAATGCATTTCAATAATACAGATGATGAATTTGAGTTAATAAACGTAAATAAGTTGAAGTCTATACTTGGTGTTGCAAGTGATACTAGAGTTAATTTTACAAATCATCATTTTAGCCATGTATTGGGTTCATTTTATTTTACAACTTGGAAAGAAAAGGCTTTGTACATAACTGCTGATGGTGGTGGTGATGGTGCTTTTTATTCTGCATATATATTTGATGGCGATACTTTGAGCAATATTCATAAGTCAGAGGATACTATACAATATCCACAATATCCTCAGGCATCAATAGGGCAGGCTTACAGTATTGTTACTGAGTTGTTAGGATTTACTAGAAATAAACATGAAGGAAAAATTACTGGATTAGCTGCATTTGGAAAGGGAAAATTTACTAAGCAAATATTAAGTGTATTTAAGGTTGATCCTGATTTAAATATTAGCTCCACCCTTGAGTCGGAAAAACAACTTAAAGATTTTCTAACTAAAATATACGAGAATACAAGCAAAGAAGAGCTTGCTGCGTCTATACAACAAGCTACTGAGATTCTTATAGTGAAGTGGATACGAGAAATACAAAAAAAATATGACTTTAACTATATTGGAATGAGTGGCGGGGTCTTTTCGAATGTTAAATTAAATCAAGAAGTTGCAAAAATTGAAAACATTAATGAGGTTTTTATCTTTCCTCCAATGGGTGATGATGGCTTATCTGTAGGAAATATAGTAGATTTTCTTATTAAAGAGCATGGTATCAAGGATGTTATTCGTCATAGAAGTGTTATGGCAATTCCTTATTTTGGAAATACATATTCTCGAGTTGATATAGTTGCCCAGGTAAATAACTTTGAAAATTTAAAGGTATATAAGAAATCAGACTACATAAAAGCATCAGCTCGACTTTTAGAAGACCATATTGGCGCTATATTCTTTGATGGAATGGAGATGGGTCCTAGAGCTTTAGGTGCTAGAACTATTATGGCATCACCAAAAAATAAAGATATAAATAATAGCCTTAATCAAAGACTAGATAGAACAGAATTTATGCCCTTTGCTCCATTTGTGCGAGATGTAGATGCAGAAGATGTTTATGAAGTAAATGATATCAATAGATATGCTTGTAAATTTATGACTATTACAACTGACGTAAAAGATAAATTTGCTAAAAATATATCTGCGGTTGTTCATGTAGATAATACGGCAAGACCTCAAATAATATATAGAGATGATAACTATTTGTATTATGATATTCTTACAGAGTTTTATAAAATTACCGGAATACCAACACTTGTGAATACTAGTTTTAACGCTCATGAAGAGCCTATTATTAATACACCCAAAGAGGCAATAGAGGCTTTGTTAGGCAATAGAATTGATTTTCTAATTTTTGAAGATTTTATAGTATATAAATCAGACAGAGCTGATTTGGAAGGTTTAATTTATTAATAGGCAAGAAATATTAAATTCTTTGATAGTCATCCTCAAGGCGAATAATGTCATCTTCACCTAAATAATCACCTGTTTGAATTTCAATAATCTCTAAAGGTATTTCTTCTTGGTTTTCTAATCGATGTATCGTGCCTTTAGGAATATAGGTTGACTGGTTTTCTTTTAACAAGAATATTTTATCTCCACAAGTAACTTTAGCAACGCCTTTCACCACAACCCAATGCTCTGCACGATGCCCGTGTTTCTGTAAAGATAGTTTTGCACCAGGATTGACTAAAATACGCTTAACCTGAAAGCCATTATCAGCATCAATAGAATCATAATAGCCCCATGGTCTAAATACTTTTCTATGATTATCAGCTTCCGAGCGATTACTCTTTTTTAATTGATTGACGATGTTCTTAATATTCTGTGAATATTTTTTATCTGCAACAAGTAGCGCATCTTGTGTATCAACAATTATTAAGTCTGATATACCAATTACTGAAACTAGGCGATTAGAGCTGTATGTATAAGTATTTTTAACATCATCTAGGATAACATCGCCTTCACTTACATTGCCATTTTTATCTTTGTTTTTTGCATCCCACAACGCTCCCCAAGAGCCAATATCGCTCCAATTGGCATCTAACGGCACAACCACACCATCTTTAGTGTATTCCATTACTGCGTAATCAACAGATTGTTCAGGGCATTGACGAAACTCATCATTATTAAGGCGTATAAAATCCTTATCTTTATACTCTGTTTGGCATGATTTTTTGCAACTAGTAAGAATCTCCGGTTCAAATTTTTCTAACTCCTGAAGGTAGATAGAAGCTTTGAACATAAACATGCCGCTATTCCATAGGTAATTACCAGAGTCTAAGTATTTTTGCGCATCTTCTTGATTGGGTTTTTCCGTAAACGATTGAATATTGTAATAATCAGCTGTATTATCAATATCAGCCTTAATATAGCCATAACCAGTTTCCGCCTTATCAGGCACAATACCAAAAGTAACCAATTTATTGTTCTCTGCAAGTTTTTCAGCGACTTCAATGGATTTATGGAAAGCATCAATATTTTGAATAAGGTGGTCTGCTGATAGCACGAGTAGTAGTGGATCTTTTCCATTATTAATAAATTTTAATGCTGCCAGTGCGATAGCAGGTGCAGTATTCTTGCCGATTGGTTCTAAAATAATTCCATTTGATTCTCTATCTATTTGACGTAGTTGCTCAGCTGCCAAAAAACGATGTTCTTCATTGCAAATGACAAGTGGATCGGCAACATTTGTAGGAAGCCTTAAAATAGTATCTTGAAATAGTGTAGTATCATTAACTAGATTAATAAACTGTTTTGGATGGAGTTTTCTAGAAAGTGGCCATAGTCTTGTGCCACTACCACCAGATAAAATGACAGGAGTAATCATTAATTATCTCTGCGAATAGGTTTTACACTGGGCGCTTTCCAATTGGCTTGAGCTTCAGTGAGTTTGACATATCGATAGAACGTGCCTTCAAAATTACCAAAGGCAATCACAAAGCCAGCACCACCATCTAAAAACCCAAGTTTAAAAATATAGTGCTTAATAAACGACCAAAGGCCATGAATAAAGGCTTTAAATACACTACCAGTTTTTCCTCTATCTTGTAATTTAGATACCCCCAATGTTGAGTACCGATTAGCCTTGTGAATCACCTCTTCCGTATTTTTAAAAGGGAATTGCCAGATAACATTTTTAATTACACCAATCTCTTTATTACTGTGGCTAATATAACCCTCATGCACAGGCTTTAAATCGTATGCCATTTTTCCATTTCTAAATAACTGAGGTTGTCTAAAGTTTGGGTACCAGCCAGAGTGCTTAATCCATTTACCCATAAAATAATTTTTTCTAGGTATTTTGTATATATCAAGTGGCGCGTTTTCAATCAGTGCTAATATTTCGTCTCGAACTTCAGTTGTGCATCGTTCATCTGAGTCTAAACTAAAGATCCAATCACCCGTGCAATGTGAAATTGCTTGATTGCGCAATTTACCATATCCATCAAATTTAATCTGCACAACCTTTGCGCCTAGCTCTTCAGAAATTTCAATGGTGCCATCAGTGCTATGCGAATCAGCAACGATGATTTCATCTACCCATAAAACGCTATTAATACAGTCGCGTATTTTTTCCGCTTCGTTGTAGGCAATGATATAGACTGAAATTTTCATAATATTTTTTTAAATGTTGCTCAACTTATTGGGTTGCAGAGAGATTATTAATGATTCTTGAATTCGCATAATAAGTGCAATTTTACTTGTAAGTAAATAGCCAGTTGCAATAAACTTTGCTATTTTCTTACCACAGGAAATTGCAATGTACTACCAACAACTGACTAAAGATGAACGATACCAGATAAAAGCCTGTTTGCAAATAGGTATGAAACAAGTGGATATAGCCAAACTACTCAAAAGAAGTACAGCAACCATCTCTCGAGAGATTAAGCGCAATACCGGTAAACGAGGCTATCGACCAAAACAAGCCAATGATCAAGCCACAATGCGTAGATTAACTGCCGAAAAGTCTATTAAACTAACCAATGAACTTAAACAAGACATTGTCAAACTAATTAAACAAGAACTCAGCCCAGAGCAAGTTTGCGACTATTTGATAACACACGGTAAAACCAAGCTGCATCATGAAACCATCTACAGAATGCTGCTACAAGACAAGTGCGATGGTGGTACACTTTATAAACACCTTAGACATTTACACAAAAGCCATCGTAAGCGTTATGGAAGTTACGAACGCAGAGGGCGAATAAAAAACGCAGTCAGTATTGAACAACGCCCAGCCATTGTTGACTCTAGATCTAGAATTGGCGACTGGGAAGGTGATACTGTCATTGGTAAAAACCATAAGAGTGCCATCTATACACTGGTAGATCGTAAATCACTTTATACTGTTATTGTTAAGCTCAATGGCAAGAATGCCACTGAGTTGGCTGATAAGACCATTAAGGCATTAGAGTCAATATCAAACAAGATTCACACCATTACTTACGATAATGGTTTAGAGTTTGCAGAGCATGAGCGCATGGCTAAAGCACTGGATGTGGATATATATTTTGCCCATCCATACTCTTCTTGGGAAAGAGGCATTAATGAGAATACCAATGGTTTAATTAGACAGTACTTCCCAAAGGGTACTGATTTTAACAAGGTGACAAATTCACAGATTGAATTTGTCATGGAGCGACTCAACACTAGACCTCGAAAAACGCGAGGTGGCAAACAACCTGTTGAGTTATTTTTAGGAAAGGCTGTTGATTTATTAACGGCTTAGAAATAATTGCACTTAATGTGCGAATTCAAGATTTACAAGGTTACTACTTAAGCTCACTTTCACATATAATCATTATAAACATAAGTCTTTATTTAAATAGAATGAAAAAAATAGTTTTTATTGTAGGCGGTGCTGGATATATTGGTTCACATATGGCCAAACATGCAGTTCTGGCAGGCTATGATGTGGTTGTTTTAGATAATCTATCAACAGGACACAAAGATGCAGTAAAGTACGGCAAATTTGAACTCTGTGATATTAAAGATAAAACAAAATTAGATGCACTATTTAAGAAATATCAGCCTGATGCAGTAATGCATTTTAGTGCATATTCTATTGTTAGTGAGTCAGTTGTTGACCCTTACAAATACTATGATAATAATGTATCAGGCACGTTAAATTTATTGAAAACAATGCTAGACAATCATTGTAACAATGTTATTTTTAGTTCTACTGCAGCGGTGTTTGGAAATCCAGAGTATGTACCAATTGATGAAGAGCATATAAAAAAACCTATTAATCCCTATGGAAGATCTAAGTTGATGGTGGAGCAAATACTAGAGGACTTTAGCCAAGCATATAACTTAAAGTATTTAGTATTTCGATATTTTAATGCTGCCGGGCATGATGTAGATGGTGAGCTTAGTGAAAGACACGACCCGGAAACACACTTGTTGCCATTAATTATGCAAGCAGCTAGAGGGGATAGAAAGAATATCACTATATTTGGCACAGATTATGATACTAAGGATGGTACGTGTATTAGGGATTACATACATGTAGATGATCTGTGTGCTGCACATTTAAATGGGTTAAATGTGTTTTTTAATGTAGGAAAAGAGGTGCATTCTAATGATTTTAATCTAGGGAATGGAAGTGGATTTTCAGTCAAAGAAGTAATTTCAAAAGTTAAAGAATTAACAAATAAAGATTTTACAGTTGTGGAAAGAGAAAGGAGAAGTGGAGACCCCGCTGTATTAATAGCAAGTAATATTAAAGCGTCTAAGATTCTTAATTTCACGCCAAATAAGTCAAAAATTGAAGATATTATTAAATCTTTAATTTAGTTGATAGATGAATTGTAGCTTAATTATCACCACTTATAATTGGCCTGAAGCGCTAGAATTAGTACTAACAACAGCAGTCAAACAATCTGTACAACCTAATGAGATTATTATTGCAGACGATGGTAGCGCCAAAGATACTAAACTCTTGGTGAATACATTCTCTAAAAAAACGTCAGTTCCCATAGTGCACTCTTGGCAAGAGGATGATGGGTTTAGACTATCAAAATCCAGAAACCTTGCTATTTCAAAGGCTAAATATGAATATGTTATTGTTATTGATGGTGATATGCTTTTACATAGAGACTTTATTAAAGATCATAAAAAATGTGCAAAAAGAAGTGTTTATGTTCAAGGCAGTAGGGCGTTGTTACAGCTAGAGTTTTCTAAAAACATAATTAGGACAAAAGAGATTAAGTGGCCATCAATCTTCTCGAACGATGTAAAAAATAAACTAAACACTTTAAGGGTGCCTTTTTTATCAGCAATATTCTGTAAGAAAAATAATAAAAACATGAGCCGTATTAGAGGCTGTAATTTTTCTTTATTTAAAGAAGATATTGTAAAAATTAATGGGTTTAATGAGGAGTTTACAACATGGGGAAAAGAGGATAGTGAGTTCGTACAAAGACTATTTAATATTGGTATTTATAGGAATAATCTAAAATTTTCAGCACTTCAATACCATCTACATCACAAGGAAGGAGATGCTAATGATGAGAATATTTCTATTTTAAACAATACTATTGATAATGATCTGGTGTGGTGTAAATACGGCATTGACCAATATTTAGAGCATTAATTACACATGCTTAATATTGTTCAGGTTGTAAGAAGATTTGGTGTTAATGGTGGTATGGAGCGCTATGTATGGGAGTTGTCACACGCATTGGCAGATCTAAACATACAAGTACATATATTATGCGAACAGTCTGATCAAAATACTGAACATAAAAATATAGAAGTCCATTATTTAAATCAGGTAACGCCAAGGCCACGTTGGCTTGCAATGTTGCGTTTTTCATCTAATGTTAGTTCTTGGATTGAAAATAATGTGGATAGTAACTGGATTATTCACTCCCATGAAAGAACTGCAGTTCATCATGTGAGTACGTTTCATGGCCCTCCATTTGCACATGTTTATAATAAACCATGGTGGAAAAGAGTCTCTATTCGTGTCACAGTATGGTTATATCTAGAGCGTAGGGAGTTGTGTGCCAGTCAAGTTAAAGCGATACTTCCAAACTCTGATTTAATTCTTAATGACTTAAAGAAAATGTATCCATGCGTGAGAGAAATATTGTTACCTCCAGCATATCCGGGTATAGAAAAATCCTCTCATGTGGCGAGAAATAAAAGTGATAAAAAAGTTATTTTATTTATTGGCAAAGAGTGGAAGCGTAAAGGACTAGAGAAAGCTGAGAGAATTGTGAAAAAGTTAAGGCAGAATGATTCAAGTATAGAATTCTGGGTAATTGGCCCGGATAAGAAAGAGATTAAATATTTGTTCAAAGGTTGGAATTCAGGTTTTAGACTTTTGGGCTGGCAAGATACGTCCAAGTTTATGTATTCAGCAAATCTGTTATTACACCCAGCAGCCTCAGAGCCTTATGGCATGGCTATAGCAGAAGCTACAAATTATGGTATACCGGTAGTAATTTCTAATCAATGTGGCGTTGCATCGCAAATAAGCAACCGATCTGGTAGTGTGTTAGATGTAGGAGATAGTATTGATGAGTGGGCTAATTCTTGTTTGACAGAATTAAGTAGAAAAGATACTGTACTTGGCATTGGCAAGAGCTGGAGAGAGTTAGCGCAACAACATATTGAAATTTATAGAAAACTATAATTTGTTAATCATTATGGTAACTTTACAAGGTTCGAGATGAGTAGAATTTTTCAAAATAGAAATAACAAGTTAGGATATTATCTTTCTGGCCATATAAAGAGGCTGTATCCAAAGTTTTTGTTAAGACTAAATTTAGAAAAACTTCAGCAATCAATTAAAGATTTTGATGAACAAAAAATGCATGATAGGCTAGATTATTGTCATAAAATTAATAGCCCATTTGGGCTGAATGATAGCGCATATAGAATTAAAGACATTAGCAGTAAACATGGCGTTTATTCTTTAGATTTAATGGAGTACACTAGATTCTTCCCTCAAGAATATAAATTGTCGTATTTATTTGGTGATATTACACACGTTCCAAGTGTTCCGGCTGTCACAAAGAGTCGACCAGTTGTTGACAATGATAATTCAATATTGATGAAATTTGACAAGGTAAGACATTTTTACATGGTTGAAAATGATATTGAATTTCAAGAAAAGAAAAATGCACTGATTTGGAGGGGGGCAGTTTGTCAACCACATAGAATCAGCTTTATGGAGGATTTCTTTAATAAGAATGATTTAATCAATGTGGGTGATTTTAATAAAGGGCCAAATGGTATAAATGAAGAATGGCGCGTGCCATTTACAAGCATAAGAGATCAATTAGAATATAAGTTTATTTTATCCATAGAGGGTAATGATGTGGCTACTAGCACCAAGTGGATAATGTCATCAAATTCATTATTATTTATGACAAAACCAAAGTTTGAGACATGGCTTATGGAAGGGAGGTTAATATCAAATTATCATTATGTTCTAGTTAAGGATGATTATTCTAATCTAGAGGAAAAAATTAACTACTATATTGAAAATACTAATGAAGCGGAGGAAATTATTAGTAACGCCAATAGTTATATGACTCAATTTAAAAATGAAAAATCAGAAGATTGGTTACATTTAAAAATATTAGAAAGATATTTTAAACTGTCAGGGCAGATGACATAGTTGTTATGATTGATAAAATACAAAACATTAGAGTCTTGATAGAGTTACCAACATGGCTAGGCGATTGTATTATGGCAACGCCCGCAATAGAAAATATCGTAAATTTTTATGATGATGCCCAAATTACCTTTATTGGGTCTTCTGTGTCGATTAAAGCAATGAAAAACTATCCAAAAACAGTGAAAACTACTGTTCTAAGTAAAAAATATAGTGATTTATATAAGATTCCAAGGAGATTGGGTAAATTTGATGTATTTTTTTCTTTTAGAGGCTCTATTCGTTCAAAATTTCTGATATTTTTAATATCAGCTAAAAATAAATATCAGTTTGATAAAAACAAGTATCAAAATCGACATCAAGTGGAAAAATATAATGATTTTGTTGGAGACAGTCTTAATACTAGTTTTTCTGCGAAAAAATTAAAACTATATTTTGATGGCGATAATTCTTTACTAGCTGAGTCAAAACCATTATTAGGCATAAATCCTGGTGCATCTTATGGCAGCGCTAAGCGCTGGTATCCTCAAGAGTTTGCCAAAGTGGCTAGTAAATTATCACATAAATATGATATCGTTATTTTTGGCGGTCCTGGTGAAACTGATATTGCAAATGACATCGAAAAAGAGCTTATTAAAAATAATATTAAGAATTGTCAAAACCTTGCAGGAAGGACCACTATTTCTGAATTAATTAGCCATGTATCCAATTTGGATTTATTCATCACTGGAGACAGTGGCCCTATGCATGTAGCAGCAGCTTTTCAAGTGCCAACGGTGGCAATTTTTGGCCCTACTAAAGATAATGAAACCTCGCAATGGATGAACGAAAAAAATATCATTGTTAAAAAAAATTTAGATTGCCAACCCTGTATGAAACGTACTTGCCCACTTAAGCATCATAACTGTATGAATCTTATTAAAGCAGTTGATGTGTTGGATGCAGTTAAATCACTTTAATTCAAGTTTAGTAGAGGCGTCTTAGTTTAAAATTAAAACTTTTTTAGAATTTCGTAATAATTTAAGTATGTCAGATAAAAAAATCGCATTAATAGGACTTGGATATGTGGGGCTGCCTCTCGCAGTTGAATTCGGCAAAAAAAGCAAAGTTGTTGGTTTTGATATTAATCAATCTAGAATTAATGAGCTTAAGTCTGGCACCGATTCAACCCTAGAAACTACGTCTCAAGAACTTAAAGAAGCAACACACTTAAGTTACACGACTAGCCTAGCAGATATCAAAGACTGTACTATTTTTATTGTCACCGTACCAACTCCAATTGATAAACATAAAAAACCTGATTTAACCCCTTTGGAAAAGTCTAGTGAAGCTGTAGGCACAATCCTTAAAAAAGGCGATATTGTTATTTATGAATCTACTGTGTACCCTGGTGCAACAGAGGAGATATGCGTACCAATCCTTGAGCAGAAATCCGGCCTAACATTTAACAAAGACTTTTACTGTGGATACTCTCCTGAGCGCATTAATCCTGGAGATAAGGAGCATAGAGTAACTACTATTAAAAAAGTTACTGCAGGCTCTACACTTGAGATTGCTACTGAAGTTGATGAGCTATACCAAGAGATTATTACAGCAGGTACACACAAAGCGAGTAGTATCAAAGTAGCAGAAGCTGCTAAAGTAATTGAGAACACGCAAAGAGATGTGAATATTGCTCTTATTAATGAGCTTGCGCTTATTTTTAATAAGTTGGGTATTGATACTGAATCGGTATTAGAGGCGGCGGGCACTAAGTGGAACTTTCTCCCATTTAGACCGGGTCTAGTAGGGGGGCACTGTATTGGTGTTGACCCATATTACTTAACTCATAAAGCCATTGAGGTTGGTTACAAGCCAGAAATTATTCTTGCTGGTCGTCGCCTTAATGACAATATGGGTTCATATGTTGCAGATCAAGTATCAAAGTTAATGACTAAAAAACGCATTCATATTGTAGATGCAAACATCTTAATTATGGGATTGACTTTTAAAGAAAATTGCCCTGATCTACGCAACACGCGAGTGGTTGATCTTGTTGAAGAGTTTAAAGGGTTTAATTGCAGTGTAGACGTTTATGATCCATGGGTGG
>Ga0233446_1000844_pt1 | contig 26615 bp, 29 predicted proteins | sample SI_124_October20_4_FD_182780 | JGI IMG/M metagenome (GOLD analysis project Ga0233446, IMG submission 182780) | Seawater microbial communities from Saanich Inlet, British Columbia, Canada - SI_124_October2016_120_MG | ecosystem: Environmental > Aquatic > Marine > Inlet | place: Canada: British...
TAACTGAGTTTTATGGCCAAAGCTTTATAAAACCAACTGGTAAAACAGATGGTGAATGGATTCAGATTGAGTCAATATATTTTGGCTGGCCTGAGAAAATAAAACCAGAAGTTAGATATGGTTGGGTGCATAGAAAATATTTTAGGCCGGCTTTACCAAAAGAAGAAGGTTTTATCTTTTTTCAGCCAACTAACTATAAAATTTATGGTGGTATAAAGATACATGAAACGCCAAATATATTAGACGTATCAGATTTTTCGTATCTTAATTTGGCCACTCAATCGGTTTTTTCAATGATAGGAGCTAAATTTATCCATCAGGAAGAAGAATGGATAGAAATTGAACCTATTGGCCATCTTGCTTATATCTCGGGCTATGTTTTGGCCGATTATTTTGGTCTAAAGCCCGAGATAGAAACAGTTATATTCAAAAAACCAGAAAGATATAACATAGCTAAAAGCTGGACTTATTCTCATAAGGGCCCAGATATAAGAAGTTATGATGTCAGGTCTTATAACCGGTTTTACCGAGGAGAAATAGGGGAAGTATATATTGTGGGCAAAAAAGGTCACTGGATGCTAACTGTTAATGGCGACTGGGTACTTGCTCAACATCTGGTTAAATTTCCTCTTTGTTTATTATAAAGAGATAAAAGATTAAAAGCACATTAAACACAAAGACAAGGTCGTGAGTTTAAATAATCACGATCTTTTTAATTTTTATTAGACAAGATATAAGGATGGGGGTAATATTTATATATGGCTATATATACGGAGAGGTGCCAGAGCGGTTGAATGGGGTGCTCTCGAAAAGCATTGTTTGTGAAAACGAACCGAGGGTTCGAATCCCTCCTTCTCCGCAGCGAAGCAAGGAATAAAAAAGGGGATGAGAAGCAAGGTGCCCCCGAGAAGGAACGAAGTGCACCACAAGGGCATTTCCATTTTTATATTCATTTCATTCATTAAAAATTAGGTCAGTGAAGTGGGGTAAATCCCTCCTTCTCCGCAGCGAACAAAGTAAAAAATGACAAAACTCTTGATATTTTTTATGGTTTAGGTAAGATGAAATAATATATAAAATTTATTATTTTATCTTATTTTGTTTTAATAATTTTTTTATTAATTAACATTTTATGTACAGTATAATTTTGTGTGGAGGTTCTGGTAGTCGTCTTTGGCCACTATCTCGAAAAAACTTTCCAAAACAATTTTTAAAGCTTTATAGCGATAAGTCACTTTTACAAGAGACTTTTTTACGTATGCGCGAAATTATGCCTGTAGAAAATGTATATTTTGTAACTAATCAGGATAATTTATTTAATGTTTTCAATCAAATAAAAGAAATAGAGAGTGACTTTGATATAAAACAAATTTTGACCGAACCAATGAGCTTAAATACAGCACCAGCTATTTCTTATGCCGTAAAGTATTTAGCCGAAAAAAGAAATGTTGATTTATCGGCACCAATTATTATCTTACCAGCTGATCATTATATTGGAGATAAAAAAGAATATTTGGATTTAGTTGTAAATTCAATGAATACGGTCGGGGATAAAATAGGGACGATTGGAATTAAGCCTCAAGGGCCAGAGACTGGTTTTGGTTATATTAAAAAAGGCGAAAATGGTGGTGAATATTTTAAGGTTTCAGAATTTAAAGAAAAACCGGACAAAGCTACTGCAATAGAATATGTTAATTCAGGAGAGTATGCTTGGAATAGTGGAATGTATATTTTTAACATTAAAACATTTGCCAGAGAAGTGCGTGAACATGCACCAGAAATCTATAAGTTGTTAGAGCAAAGTTTTGAAGTTTTTTTAGATAAGTTTGCCGAGATGCCATCAATTTCTGTTGATTATGCAATTTCAGAAAAATCAAAAAATGTAGTTGTTTGGGAAGGTGACTTTGGTTGGAGTGATATTGGATCTTTTGATAGCTTGGCAGAAAAGATGGGTAAAAAAGAAAATAAGCAACATATAAATATTGATTCTAAAAATGTATACGTTCATAGTCCTAATGATAAATTAATTGTTACCTTGGGGGTTGAGGATTTAGTGGTAGTAGAAAACAGTGATAGTATTTTAGTTCATAAGAAGGGTAGAGGCGAGGATGTTAAAAAAATTGTTAATCATTTAAAGGAAAATAAAACTAAAGAATTAGAGCATAATTTAATGGTTCATAGGCCTTGGGGTAAGTATGAAGTTTTAGTTGATAGTCCTGAGCATAAAGTAAAAAAGATTACAGTTTATCCGGGAGCTAAATTAAGTTTACAAGCTCATTATCACAGAGCTGAGCATTGGGTTGTAGTCAAGGGAACGGCTAAGGTAGTAAATGGAGACAAAGATATTATTCTTAGAGAAAATGAAAGCACTTTTATTCCAGCTTACTCTAATCATAGGCTAGAAAATCCAGGTAAAATTGATTTAGAGATGATTGAAGTTCAAACAGGTAATTATTTAGAGGAAGACGATATTATAAGGTTTGACGATATATATAATAGACTTGGTAAATAGTAGTATAAGGGTTGTATAAAAGGCGAATAATTTATATAATATAGATATCTGCTAGCTAGCGGAGACAGAATAATAAATAAAATTAATAAATTATGACAGAGAAATTTTTAAATTATTTTTCATTTGGTGGGGGAACTGATTTTTGGCAGTATAATTTTTTAGGAAATACTGTTAGTGAATATATTGATGCAGTTTTAATATTTCTTGTATTTTTAATTGTTTTTAAAGTTTTTCAAACAATTATTTTATACAAATTAAATAAATTTGCCCAAAAAACAAAAACAGATATTGATGACACTTTCATTAAGATTGTTAAAACCTTAAAACCGCCGTTCTATTCTTTTTTAGCTTTTTATTTAGCTATAAAGTTTTTAGTTGTTGAAAATTTAGCAGACAAGATCATCGGTTATCTTCTAATTGCTTGGGTAATTTATCAAAGTATAATTGCAGTTCAGATTTTAATTGATTATATTTTAAAACGACAGTTAAAGGGAAAAGAAGATCCTCATGCAAAATCAGCAATGAGATTAATGGGCAATATTGCTAAAGGTATTTTATGGGTAATCGGTCTTCTTCTATTTTTATCTAATTTAGGTATCGATATTACTTCTTTAATTGCTGGTCTTGGCATTGGTGGTATCGCTATAGCCTTAGCTTTGCAAAATGTTCTAGGAGATCTTTTTAGCTCGTTTGCAATTTATCTAGATAGGCCTTTTGCTGTGGGTGATTTTGTTGTCTTAGGAACAGATTCTGGCGTAGTAGAAAAAATAGGAATTAAAACAACTAGAATAAGAACTCTTCGTGGTGAAGAATTGGTTGTGTCTAACAATGAACTAACGCAAACTAGAATTCAAAATTTTAAGAAAATGGAAGAAAGAAGAATTACTTTTGGTTTTGGCGTTGTTTATAATACCCCGACGGAGAAGGTTAAAAAGATTCCAGGGATGGTTGAAAAAATTATTACAGACGTTAAGCTTACTCGTTTTGATAGAGCTCACTTTAATTTATTCGGTGATAGTGCTTTAATGTTTGAAATCGTTTATTATATTTCTTCTAGTGAATATTTAGATTATGCTAACGCTAATCAAGAAATACATTTAAGGATAAAAGAATTATTTGAAAAAGAGGGGATTGAATTTGCTTATCCAACGCAAACTATTATTTTAGAAAAATAGAATTATATACAAAAAAGGCCCTATTATAGAGTCTTTTTTTCTTTGTGGATAACTTTTATTGACATATTTATTCGTTATGGTAATGTATAAGTATTCCACACTCATCAAACACTCAACCACAAACACCAAACACATCTACTTTTTTCTTTGGTGTTGGTGACAGCGCTTAAACTTTTAAAGTAGATGTTACTTTGTGGAGTTTGTGAGGTGGAACTTAATGCGGTGTCACCAGCACTAAGGATGAAATTAAAAATACTGGTTTAAATATATATTTAAACCAGTATTTTTTTATTTAAAAAACCGTATCCCGTTTATTCTTTTCGAATAATTAGGATACGGTTTAAAATAGTAATTTAGTTATAGCCCACACATTAATTTATAAACCTCCGGAATATCTTTAGAGAGGAAAAAGCTCAGTGTTTTTATAAATTTACTATCTTTTCGGGTAGCCATAAAATGAGAACCTTCTTTAAAATGAAAAACTTCATTACCTTCGCTGTCTTCATTTTTGCAAACATGAACCTCGCGAGTATAAATAGTATCTGGTGAAGGATGTTTTTTAAGTCTAATTATTATTTCCTTTTTGTCAGCTACTGCGGCATGAGTAATCCAGGCACCAAAATCTCGAGGCAAACTATAGTACCAGGTATTTTCTGGAGAGGCTCGCCTTCCAATATGCAATCGAAAATCTGAATTATCATAAGTTTTAAACGCATTATCTCCTCTAATCATAATAGTACCATATACTGTTTGTGTCGCCATGTATCATCCTCCTCGTTATGGCTTATAAAGAACATACTAACCCCATGTTAGTAATTGTTTATAATAGTATAAAAAGGCCTTTTTGTCAATAATAATGCTTAGAATTTATGAGCTAAATATTATTGAAAAAGTAATAAGAAATTCTTTTGCCAAAGTTTTTTAGCGTGTTATAATGGAATCATAAATTTTAAGAATGACAAGCATGAAGTTTACTCACTTACATACTCATAGTCATTATAGTTTGCTCGATGGATTGGCTAAAATTGGGGATATAGTTCAAAAAGCTAAAGATTACAACATGGACTCAGTTGCCCTAACTGACCATGGTGTAATGTATGGCGCTATTGAATTTTACGAGAAGGCTTTAGCTGAAGGCATAAAACCTATCATTGGCTTGGAGTCATATATTGTAGATGGATCTCGTATCGATAAAACAAGAAACCCTTTATATCATTTAGTGCTTTTGGCTAAAAATAAAACTGGTTATAGTAATTTGTTAAAATTAACAACAGCGGCCCATTTGGAGGGGTATTACTATAAGCCAAGAATTGATTGGGAAATTTTATCAAAACATAGTGAAGGGCTAGTTGCTATGTCTGCTTGTGTCCAAGGTCAAATTCCTCGAACGTTTTTAAACAAAGGATACGACGAAGCTAAAGAGCTTACAAAAAAATATTTAAGTTTATTTGGTTCAGATTTTTATTTAGAGGTTCAGCGTCATCCAAATGTAGAGGGGCAAGAAGAAGCTAATCAAGGTTTAATTAAAATAGGGAAGGAGCTAAGTATTCCAATTGTAGCAACTAACGATGCGCATTATTTAGATGTTGCAGATGAAGATGCTCAAGACGCTTTGCTTTGTCTTCAGACTAAAAGAAAAATAAAAGATACAGACAGGATGAACATGCTAGGGATGAATAACTCTTTTAAAACTACCGAGGAGATGTTGGAAACCTTTTATGATTTTAAGGAGGCTGTAAGCAATACTCAAGATGTTGTTAAAAAATGTAATTTAGAGATAGAGCTTGGAAAAATTACTTTGCCAGTATTTGAGGTTCCAAAAGGAAAAACAGACAGCGAGTTTTTAAGAGATCTTTGTATAGAGGGGTTAAAAGAAAGATACCCAGATTATTATAGTGATAATGCTATTCAAAAAGATGATACAGAAAAATTCAAAAAAGAAGTTATTAATAGATTAGACTTCGAATTTGGCGTAATTGATAAAATGGGATTTGCTTCTTACTTTTTGATTGTTCAGGATTTTGTTAATTGGGCTAGAGCACAAAAAATAGTAGTTGGCCCAGGAAGAGGATCAGCAGCTGGAAGTTTAATAGCTTATTTGACCCATATAACAAATATCGATCCATTAAAGTATGATCTGATGTTTGAGCGATTTTTAAATCCAGACAGAATATCGATGCCCGATATTGATTTAGATTTTGCAGATACCAGGCGTGATGAAGTTATTAGATATGTAGAAGAAAAGTATGGTAGGGAGAACGTTTCTCAGGTTATTACTTTTGGAACGATGGCAGCCCGTGCTGCCGTAAGAGATTCTGGTAGAGTTTTAGATTTTGAGTATGATTTTTGTGATAAAATTTCTAAATTAATTCCAATGTTTACACCTCTTCAAAAAGCTATTGATGAAGGTGCTGAATTAAATGAAATGTATACCAGGGATCCTAACGCTAAAAAGGTTTTAGATACAGCCTTAAAATTAGAGGGGGTAGCTCGTCATGCCTCTACTCATGCTTGTGCAGTTTTAATAACTAAAGATCCCCTTAGTAGCAGTGTGCCGTTACAGCATGCGTCTAGTGGAGATCAAACAGTTGTTTCGCAATACTCTGGTAAAATAGTTGAAAAGTTAGGTTTGTTAAAAATGGACTTTTTAGGATTGCGTAATTTAACCATTATTGAAAACGCTCTAAAAATTATTAAAAATACCAAAGGAGAAGACGTTGATATAGATAATATATCTTTGGAGGATGAAGAAACCTTTAAACTTTTCTCGCGGGGAGATACTACGGGAGTTTTTCAATTTGAGTCTTCAGGAATGAGAAAATATTTAAAACAATTACGGCCAAGTGTTTTTGAGGATGTTATTGCTATGGTAGCTCTTTATCGTCCTGGACCACTTAATTCGGGAATGATTGATGAGTTTATCGATAGAAAACATGGTAAAAAAGCTGTTACATTCAATCATCCAATTATGGAAAACTCTTTAAAAAATACTTACGGTGTTATTGTTTATCAAGAACAGGTGATGCAACTATCTAAGGATATGGCTGGTTTTACTGGGGGGCAAGCCGATACATTGCGTAAGGCAATGGGTAAAAAGATTGCCTCTCTTATGGCAAAAATGAAAACAGAGTTTATTGAGGGTTGTCTTAAAAATAATATAAGTAGAAATTTAGCAGAAAATACTTTTACAGATATGGAAAAATTTGCTGAATATGGTTTTAATAGAAGTCATGCAGCCTGTTATGGTTTAATTGGTTATCAAACAGCTTATCTTAAAGCAAGTTATCCAGTAGAGTTTATGGCCGCTCTTTTAACTGCCAATGAAGGGGATGTTGATAAGATAGCAATTGATGTTCAGGAATGTCAAAAGATGGGCATAGAGGTTTTACCTCCAGATATTAATGAAAGCTTTGAGCACTTTACCGTTGTTCCGAGTGAGGATGATCAAAAAGATAAAATTCGTTTTGGGCTATTAACAATAAAAAATGTAGGAAAAAACGTTGTCGAAGAGATAATTAAAGAAAGAAAGGCTCAGGGACAATTTAAAGATCTGGTAGATTTTCTTGAACGGATTAAAACAAAAGATTTGAATAAAAAATCCTTAGAGAGCTTAATTAAATGTGGGGCACTTAGTAAGATTGGCGAGAGAAGTATGCTTTTACATAATCTTGAAAACCTTTTAGATTTTATAAAACAAAATAGAACTCAACAAAATAGTCAGCAGGGTAATCTACTGGGAATGCTTAGCAATCCTTATAAATCTACTTTGCAATTAGAAGAAATAAGGGAAGATCAAAAAATAAGAAAAAAGGAAAAATTAAGCTGGGAAAAAGAACTTTTAGGTCTTTATGTTAGTGATCACCCTTTTATTAAATATTTACCTTATATAGAAACTAAAACTATCCCCCTTATTGAACTAAATAAAGAAAATGATTATGGCATTGAGCCAATAATAGTTGCTGGGATTATCTCTAAGATTGAAAAAAAGATTACTAAAAAAGGAGACGCTATGGTTTTTGCAAAAATGGAAGATAATCTTAGTAATATAGAAGTTTTAGTTTTTCCAAGGCTTTTAGAGGAGAATAAAGATATATGGCAAGAAGAAAAAATTATCGCCCTTAAGGGAAAACTAACTGACAAAGAGGGAATACCTAAAATAATTGCTCAATCAGTTGCTGAATTAAATCCGAGTAATATAAACTCTGTTTTATTAGGTTTAAAAAGTCAAAATAATGATGGAAATAAATTTTATTATAGAAAAAAAGAAAAGACTGACCAGGCAAGCGGGCCAACAAATTCCATTAATAGGTTTATGGATATAAAAATGCCAAAGACAGTTAAAAAAGAATCCTTAATAAGGATTAAAGATATCTTTAAAGGTAAAAGTGGTGAAACAAAAGTTCGGTTTGTCCTTGATCAGGGTAATGGTAATAAAATTATAAATACTTCTTTTTCTATTTCTCCAAACGATGCTCAGGAAGTTAGAAAGAAATTATTTTTTATTGTTGGAGGAAACAATGTTTTATTAAAATAGAATAATTTTTATCAAAACAAAAAGAAGCTTTTAAAAGCTTCTTTTTGTTTTATCTAAATTTATTTAGATTTCCATAATCCGTGAACGCCGCAGTATTCTCTAGCTTCTATTTTAGTAGCCGAAATTTCAAATTCTGCTACTGGGTCTAAACCAGGTTTTAAGTTTTTTCTATAAACTACTCCGTCAGCAATTATCTCTATCCATTCAATGTAATGATTATCTTCCATCGGATGGGGAACATCGCCAACTTTTACAATTACTTTATTGCCCTGTTTTTCAATAACAGGAACATGTTTTTCCTGGCCTTCATCAGAATCCTTTTCTTCAAGAAGAGTCATATCTTGACCGCAGCAGATAAGTTGCCCTCCGCCAGTATGTAATATTTCTACAATATTACCGCAAATTTCACATTTATAAACTTGATTTATTTCCGTCATAATTTTTTTTAATTAGTTAATTAAAAAGTTTCACATTTTAATTGGAAGTAAGCTTGTGGGTGATCACAAGAAGGACATTTTTCCGGAGCAATTTTACTTTCATGAGTATAACCACATTTTCTGCAAACCCAAACTTTTTCTTCTTCTTTTTTAAATACGGTACCCCCTTCAACTTCTTTAATTAATTTTTTGTATCTTTCTTCGTGATGAGTCTCAGCTTTGCCAATAGAGTTTAATCTTACTGCTATTTGAGCGTAACCTTCTTCTTTTGCAGTTTCGGCAAATTCAGGATACATATCTGTATATTCATAATTTTCACCAGCTGCTGCTGCTTTTAAGTTTTCAATAGTGGTACCCATTACAGTAGGGGCTCCAGCTGGAACACTAATTTCATTTAGGTTATCACTACCTTCTGCTTTAAGATCTTGAATCATTTTAAAGAGCCATTTAGCGTGTTCTCTTTCTTGGTCAGCAGTTTCCAAAAAGATAGCCGAAATTTGTTCATAGCCTTCCTTTTTGGCAATTTTAGAGTAGATAGTATATCTATTTCTAGCTTGAGATTCACCAATAAAAGCTTTAGTTAAATTTTCAATTGTTTTATTCATACTTTTTTTGTTAATTATTAAATTTTAAAACCCCTTTAATTATTTTTTTGGAGCACACTTTCTAGTACCACACTTCCTTTTTGGTTTTTCAGAAGTTTTCCCCCTTGTCATTCCGGCCCCCGAGACGGAATTCATTTTTTTGCTTTTACAAGCCATATTTTTTTAATGCTTTCTACTAATATCATTGTCTAATAATATTAATAAAAAATCAAATTAATTACATTTATTACAAACACCAGAAAAGTTTATCTGGCAATTTTTTATTCGACCTATTTTTTTTGCTTTTTTAGTTATATCTTTAAAAGATTTAGTATCATTTTTTTCAAATATATCAAAAACTCTGCCACAATTTTCACAGGTAAAGTGATTATGAAAAGAGATATCACCATCAAACCTTTTTACTTCTCCTTGCAGAGCTAATACTTCACCGTCTTTACTGAACTTGTCTAAATTTCTATAGATAGTCCCTAGGCTAATATTGGGTAATTTTTTTCTTACCCCAATGTAAACATCCTCAGCCGTAGGATGATTTTTAACGCTTTTTAGGTATTCTAAAATAACCTCTTTTTGTTTAGTGGCGCGCATTTTTTTATATGTCATTCCCGCGAAGGTGGGAATCTAAAATACAGTTATTTTTTATTAGTAATGATTACTATTAATATTTTATTATATATAAAAAACTATGTCAAATAAAAACCCGGACCTTGTTTTGGTCCGGGGTTGAGTTTTTAGTCCGATTATATTTTACATAAATTGCTTGCTATATATTGGCTTCAAGTTTAGCCACTTTTTCTTTTACTATGGCTATAATTTGTGCCGGAGTTTTTCCTTTTTTTATATAGCTTTTAAATTGACTCCTAAAATTACCCAACATTTTTACTAGGTCAACTGAAATATTGTAAGCGGGCCAACCACCATTTTTATAGGTGCAATGAAGGTTTATACCTATATACCCGTCCTGTTTTTTTATTCGTGTTTTAACTATACATAACTCTTCTGTTTTACCATTTCTTTTTATGGTTTTATAAGGTATTTTTTTACAATATTTTATTTCAATTTTTCCCTGACCGTCTCTTTCCCGATTTATTTTTAGCAGATAATTTGTTGATATATGCTTGAAAAGTTCTTCTTGAAATGCTATTTTTTGTTCTAAAGAAAGCTTATTATAAAAATTTTCCCCTAATACTAGTTCTGCTAATTTTTCACGGTCAATAAAATCATGTAACTTTTCTCTTATTTGTTTGAATTGATCTAAGGTTAGATTACCTTCAGTAGTATTTAAAATTTCAATTATCTGATCGGATATATCCCTTACATATTCAATTGGACATGGTGACCCTCTTACTCCTGCTATGCTCGAAATTGGAATTATCAGAAAAACAAGCATTAAAATAAAAATTTTCCTTTTCATAGCTTCCTCCCGGGTTGTTTATTCTTTTTTAGTTTATGTAAAATATTTTGTATTGTAAGGTTCTATTATTTAACTTTATTTTATCAAGAATAGGGTTAAAAGTAAATAAAAAAAGCGCTCTCCGTTAGCGCTTTTTTTAGGGATGAATTTTGGTATTATTTTATTGTTCTGATTATTTTGTGTTTAGGTTGTCACAGGCTCCATCTCCATTTGTGTCTATGAATCTGCTGCCCATATTTTTACCACCATTCATTCTGCCTGAACCATCTCTATTTCCTCCTTTATAAGAAGCACCCATTTTTTTACCGTCTCTTGTTCTTAATCCTAATTCTTCTCGTATAGCATCAGCTTCTTCGTATTTACCTTCTTGGGCTAAGTTATGAGCTTCAGCAAATTTTGCAAAAGTTTCTTCTGTAATTACATCTTTAACCCTTCCTTTTCCATTCATTAAATTTCCCCAAGCCGCATAATCAGTATTTTCAAATGCAGCCATCATAGCCTCATGTCTTTCTGGCGTAGAGTTTGGGCCTTTTTGAGTGTAGTCTCCTTGATAGGCATAAGCCGAGATACCTGTTCCAGCTGCAATAATTAGAGCTAGGGTAGAAGCAGCAATTTTCTTTTTTTTGTTCATATTATTTTTTTATCCCCACTTTATAAAATTATTTTTTATTAAGCTGGGAATTCCGCTAAGCGGTTTATAATTATTAATTTTTTAGATGTCGATAATTTTGAGATCTCTTTTTATCGTTTGAATGGGCATCATATTATGATCTTGTGCCTAGAAACAGAGAAAAATTGATAAGCCACGAAGTTTTGGAGCGAGAAAAATTTTAAATCGTAGCGCGCGTTACGGTGAGAAATTTTTTCGTGAAAAACAAGTGGATTATAATTTTTATTGTTTATAGGGTGCAGAGTTATAATGTGATGTTCATATTAATTACTACGCAGTAATTATTTTTTTCTTTCAAAAACAAAACCGCCTTATTAGGACGGTTTTATTTGTGTTATTTTATTTATTCTTTGTTCTCATCCCCATCTTCTTTATCGTTATCATGATCTTCTTTTTTATTATCATCGTGCTCATCTTTATCTTCGTCTTCTTTGTGCTCCATAATGTTTCTTCTTTTTTCTTCCATTTTCTCTTTTATTTCCCCCATCATTTCTTTTCTAAGTTGCATTTGTATTTCACAACCCCTTTTGCAACCCCTTAAATTTTTTGCATTAAATTTACCTTCATTTTCCTTTTCTCCAATCATCCTTATTTCTTTATTTATTCTTTGTTCCATTATTTCCTTTGGAATTTTTTCTTCTAATTTTACTAGCCATTCTTTATTTTCAAAATCTTTTACAATAACTTCTTCATCGCTTATTGCTTCTTCTACGGTACCTATTAATAATCCTTTTTCTGGGTGATGCCAACGTTCTATTTTGTTTTCAATGATTTTTTGTTGATAGTAGGGGATATTATTACTTAGGGCTTGGTCTATTTTTTCTCCAAGGCCAAAGGCAAACAATGTTCCACCAAAAACAAAACTTATAACAACGCTAAGAATTATAACTAAATATGATGCATATTTATAACCCTTTTTTGTATGTTTGTAGTTATAGTAAGAAAGTAGAATAAATCCAATAATAAACAAAATCCAAAAATAGGGAAGTGATAATAATAAATATTCAGCAAAATTTTTATCTAGATATTTATAAATATCCCAATTACTATCTGTTAGAATATATAGTATTACACTAAAAGAGAGGCTTCCTATTAAAACAGAAATAGCAAAAGCAGCCCAGATAAAATAATTTTTCAAAAGAAAATGCCATTTTGGAGTGGGTTTTATTTTTTCTTCTTTAATTTTTTCTAATATTTTTTGACTATCTATCATCATATTAGTTATTTATTAATTCTTCTTTTAATTTTTTCTTAGCTCTATTTATAAGTGTTGCCACAGTGCCAAGGGGTTTTTGGAGAATGTCAGATATTTCATTATAATCCTTTTCTTCAAAAAATCTTAGAACTAAAGCTTCCTTATATTTTATGCCTATCTTTGTAAGAGCTTTATCTATATTTTTTCTTAAAATATCATTATCTATTTTTTTAACAGTGTCATCATCGGATTTTATCATTTCCAGTATAATTTCATTTTTATCCGAATCGATTGTTTGAGGTCTAGCCTTTGATTTTCTGTGATGACTAATTGTCTGATTATGTGTTATTCGATATATCCAGGATGAAAATTTTAAACTTGTGTCAAAATTGTTTAAATTTTTATAAACTTTAATAAAAACTTCTTGCAGTATGTCTTCGGCGTCCTCTTGGGTTGCTGAAGAAATTCTCATAATATATCGCAACAGTTTTTTTTCGTATCGATCAACTACACAATAATAATAATCCTGATCTTTAAGTGTCAGAACTACTAACTCTTCATCTTTTTTGTCTTCACATTTTTTTCTATCAAGCATAAACTTAAAGCTTACATATAGTACGTTTCTTTTCTAAAAAACTTTCAATTAATTAGGGTAGTTATAGATAATTTTAAAACTTTTATATTTTTTCTTTTGGAGGTTAATTTGATATTCTACATTATCAATGCGAGCATATTCCGGTCCAATTTTGCACCAATCTATAAGCTTTGATAGATTTTCTTCTTCTCCTTGGGCCTCAATAAAAACAGTTCCGTCTGGCTCATTTAAAATAAAGCCTTTTATGTTTAGTTCTTTAGCTTTTTCTTTTGTTGATAGTCTGTAAAAAACTCCTTGAACATGGCCATAAATTTTTATTCTAATGGTTTTCATATAAATAATGGTGTTATAAAGGTTTCAATTAAAGCTGCACCCAAAAGTAGGGGTAAAGCAATTTTAAAATATTTTTTTAAGGCCCAAATAAGATGAGGTTTAAACGGTTCTTTTTTAATAATTTTTTTATAAAATTTTATTCCCAGCCAAAGCCCTATTGCTTGGGTTAATATTGTAGCATAAATTTCAAATATTCCATGGGGAAGTATTCCTAAAATAATCTTTAAAAAACCAATATCCTGGCTAACTATATAGATAACTAGTCCAATTGCAAGACCGTTAATGGCAATAAAAAGTAAAGGAATTAATCCAAAGAAAAAACCAAGAATAAGTGAAAAAAATGTTTTTATAGAGTTATTCAAAAAAATAAACAAAAATACAAAGGCCGATGGTGAATCACTTAAAAAGTTAAGGTCTTCGGCCAATCCAGAGATTATAGCTTGGGCTATTTCTTTATTCTGAGCTGCTAAAATGTATCCTTGTAAGATAGCGCCAAAGAATAAGGCTGAAATAGTGAAGATATATGGTTTTAAAAATTTATCTTTCATAACATTTGTCATTGCGGCCTCAGAGCCGGAATCCATTATTATTTATTTTACTTTTAAAGTGGATAAAAGGCAAATAAAAAAGGCGCACATATAAAATGTAACGCCCGGTAAAATTAAATACCGTCATTGGTGTCATTAACGATTCGCGATACTTTTTGATCGCTAATTTCTTTTACATTTTTTTGGTTTAATAGGGGTTGAAAAAAGAAAGTTCATCCCCATATAAATACTTACAAACATGCAAGGTATGAATAGGATTGAAAGCTGCCCAGATGCAACGAAAAATAAGAAACCAGTAAATAGACCAATTAATAAGCACATAAAATTTAATGCTTTTACACCCGGCGCAACTTTGATAGGATTTTTATTGGTTTTTAGAAATATTTTTTCTATGCGTTTATTTTTTTTTATTAAAAAAATTACTAAACCAGCTATCATGATTACGTGTAAGTATGTACCATCTGCAATAAGCGCTGAGCTTTTTAATGTTGATTGTATAAGTAAAAAGAAAAAAACAAAGCTTAGGACAAAAAAGAAATTTGATATTTGAAAAATTGTTTTATTTAACTTCTTTTGTAAATCTTGAGAAAATAAATCAAATTTATCCATGGTTAAAGTCCCCTCCGGTTTTATTGTAAAGATCTTTTTTGTTTTTATTTAATAATTAATAATGTCATTTTTATTTATTGTTGTCAATTAAAAAACACCGGATAACCGGTGTTTTTATGGAGCGGGTAGGGGGAAATCTCACGTCGTTACTATCGTTCCTCTTTCGGAAACCTTCGGGTTTCCGAATACCTTCCTCAAAAATGCGGGAAAATACTTTCCCCATCACCCCTTTGTTCGATTCCTCCCTATCAACCATAATTAATAAAAGACCCTTAAAATAGGGGTCTTTTATTATTTTATTGGAGCGGGATAATACAGGAAGTTATAACTTATTTTCAGGGTGATAGTAATAATATTTTCTATTTCAAGTGTTAGTCAATCCTTATTGACATTTACTTTTTTTTCTGATAGTTTTTATTTATAGTTATTTGTTTTAAAAATATAAAAAATAAGGAGGAGTAACTATGAGCGAGTTTCAAAAAGGGATGGATATCGTAGATTATTTACGAGAACATAATCTCGAAGAACCTTTGAGAAATCCCATGGAAGTGAGATGTCGGTGCGGTACATTTTTTAACATGAATAGTTCAATAGATCATTGCTGGAAGTGTAAAATGGTATATGGAATATCGCCTCATGACGACCAGTGGGGTGGAGCTCCTAAGGCTGCTGGTATTGAGTACTAGTTTTTCTATAACCATTGGTTTTGTGTAAAATACAAGACTAATGGTTTTTTTATTTTAATTAAGCTGAGCGGGATAATACAGGAAGTTATAACTTATTTTCAAGGCAATAAAAATACGGAACATATTTTTTGTTCCGTATATTATTATGCAAAAGCAGGTCGAGTTATTTAATAGATAAATCTATTCTTTCTTGTAAAGCCCATTTGCCCAAATTTATCTCTTTGCCATAGTATCCACCATATGAGAATGCCCCACTTTCTGGGTTAAAAACCGAACTTTTTAACTTCTCAATTATTTGCTGTTTAGTAAGTTTATTAGGGTTAGTGTCTGAATCTTTTTCCATTTTGGCAATAAAGATTTCCCAGTCTTTTTTAGAGTGAATTTTTGCTGCTATTCTAAGAACACCAGTAATAAGATAGATAATGTCAAATTGTTTCCACATGTTTTACTCTCCTTTGTTTTTGTTGGCCGAAAAAAGCTATAGATTATATATATTATGTTTAAAAGTGCGGATTGTATAAGGATACTAAAATTATATTTTTTGTCAATATAAAAAACACCGGTTAGCCGGTGTTTTTACTGGAGCGGGTAGGGGGAAGTCTCACTCGCTTCGCTCTTTGAAAACCCACGGTTTTCAATACTTTCCTCAGACCGGAAACCTCCCGGTTTCCGACCCTTCCCCGTTCGATTCCACCACCTACCCCATAAATAACAAAAGACCCTCAATGAATGAGGATCTTTTATTATTTTATCTGAGCGGGTAGGGGGAATCGAACCCCCATCTTCGGCTTGGAAGGCCGACATAATAAGCCGTTATACTATACCCGCACAATAGTTTCTATTTTAGGCTATTTTTAAAAATTAGTCAATATATTGATCCTAATTTGACAAAATCAATAAAATAAGCTATATTTATAACATATGATTAAGCATTTGCAAAAAAACTATTATTTTTTTAGCTTTTGGTTCTTCTTTAAGAAGACCAGTTTTTTGCAATGTTCAAGTTAGATAGATAAAACCTACACATAACAAAAAATTGGTCTCCTTAATTAAGAGGAGATTTTTTATTTATTAACGTTCTTTATTCTAAGAATCAATAAAACCAACGAGGTGATAAGATGACCCAGGAAACCAATGTAGAAGAGAAAAAAACAGTTGAAACTACTCAAGTAGAAAAGCCTATTCCAGGCAAGAAGAAAGAAAAACCAATTGATCAAACTTTTATTGATTTAGGCCGGCGTGATCCTGTCGCCCCAGGCTGGTAAGCCTCAAAATTTCCTCGATGAGCAAAAAATCGCTCATCGAGGAATAATTTAATTTTATGTAACAAAAAATATTATACCTATTATTAAACTGAAAAATAAATTATGAACAAGAAAATTAAAATTGGTATTTGCGGAAATGTTGGTAGCTTCTCAGAAGAGGCTGCTAATTATTATTGTCAAAAAAATAAGATTAAAGATTACGAACTTATTTATTTGATTACCGCTGAAAATACTTTATTGGCAGTGACAAAAGGTGAGGTAGATAAGGGGATTTTTCCTATAGAGAATTCTAATGGTGGGATTGTTTATGAGTCTGTTTATGCAATGGCTAAATATACTTTTAATATAGAAAAGATGTTTGACATTGATGTTCAACATTGTCTTTTAGTTTTACCCGGTAAAAAATTAGATGATATTAATAAAATTGCTTCTCATCCACAAGCCTTGAAACAATGTAAAATGTATTTAAAGAAAAGATGGCCAGATGCAGAGCTTCTTGATTGGCCAGATACGGCTCAAGCTGCAAGAGATTTAAGTAAAAACAAACTTAGTGAAGATACAGCTGTTGTGGCTCCGCTTATTTGTTCAAAGCTTTACAATCTAGAACCATTAGAAGAAGGTATTCAGGATTTAAAGTTTAATTTTACTAGTTTTATTACCGCAGTTAAATAAAAATAATATTCATGTTATTCCGGCCCTCGAGCCGGAATCTATAAAATAATTATTATGAAAAATAATAAACAAAAAATAGCTATTATTGGCTTCGGAAGGTTTGGTAAATTGCTTGCCAACATTTTGTCTCCTTATGGAGAGGTTTTTATAATTGCTAGAAAAAAAATCGATAATGTTAAATTTAAACAAATTGAATATAAAGATTTAAAGAAAATTGATTGGGTAATACCCAGCGTCCCGATATCTAGTTTAAAGAAAGTGCTTAAAGAAATAAACCCTTTTTTGAAAAAGGGAGCCTTGGTCATGGATGTATGCTCAGTTAAAGTTCATCCAAGTAAATGGATGCAAGAGATATTATCTAAAGATATACAGATTTTAGCTTCTCATCCCATGTTTGGGCCAGATAGTGTTAAAAATGGCAAGCTAGAAAACTTAGACATAGTTTTTTGTCCAATTAGAATTGATGATATTAAGTCTGAAGAAGTTGAAGAAATTTTTGAAAGTATGGGATTAAATGTGGTCGAGACAACACCAGAAGATCATGATCAACAAAATGCTATTAGCTTAGCCCTGGTTCATTTTATTGGTCGCGGACTTAAGGGGATAGATGTTAGTCATCAAAAGATTACTACAATGGGATTTAAAAGATTGTTGCAACTTAAAGATAATGTAACCAATGATTCAATGGAGTTGTTTAGGGATATGAATAACTTTAATCCATATGCTAGGGAGATTAGAAGAAGATATGTTGAGTCTTTACAAAAGATCGATTCTATGCTAGAATAATATATTATTTTTTTGTTATACTCTTCTTTTTGCTCGGACTGTAAACTGAGTAGAAAGAAGAATATAAAATAAAAATAACGAACCTTAAATATTAATAATCCTTTAGAGGAGGGAATATACTATGAGACGACTATCAATACGCTCAGGAGCATTACAAAAATCACAACTGCATGGTTTTTTTGATAAAAAAATTTCACTAGAATCAGAGGGAGTTAATATTATTAATTCCGGAGTTGGTGAGCCGCACAATGAAACACCAGAGGTTATTGCAAATGCTGGCATTAAGGGCATTAAGGAAGGTTACACGAAATATACCCCAGTTAGGGGAATGTTGCTTCTTAGAGAGCAGATCCAAAAAACATTAAAAGAAGAAGGGTTGGACTATGGTATAAATTCAATTGTTGCGACAGCTGGTGCAAAACCGGTAATCAGCGCTTTATTGGAAGTTTTAACGGATATAGGAACGCAAATAATAGTTCCAGCCCCTTATTATCCACCGTTTGTTACGGTTGCAGAGTTTATTGGTGCTGAGCCAGTTATTATTGATACAACAGAGAATGATTTTCAGCTAACAGTTGAAAGAATCAAAGAGGCTATGGTTAATACTAATTCCAGAAAAAGAAGGCTTCCGAGAATCTTTCCAAAAGTTCTTGTCTTGAATTCACCAAACAATCCTACGGGAACAGTTTATACCAAGGAAAATTTAGCCCAAATTGCAAAGCTGGCTAAAAAGTATGATCTTTGGGTAATTTCCGACGAAAGTTACTGTGACTTTGTTTATGATGGTGAATTTATTTCACCCGCCAGTTTACCGGGAATGAAAGAACGAACTATTATTGTTCGGGCTCTAAGCAAAGGTTATTCTATGACCGGTTGGAGGATTGGCTATACTGCTGGACCAAAGGAAGTTATCGATAAGATAGCCATATATTTTGAGAATATGAATGGATGCGCATCCAGCGTGTCTCAATACGCAGCCCTTGAAGCTTTAAAACACAAAGATATTCCTCAAAAGGTAAGAGACGAATTTTCTCAAAATAAAGAGATTGTTTCTACTTGGTTTAAAAACCAAAAAATTCCCTTTGTGTCTCCAGGCGGCGCCTTCTATTTCTTTGCTGATTTTTCTAAAATCATCGAAAAGCTGAAACTTAACGACGCTACTGAATTGGCTGAATATATTTTAGAAAAAGCTGGGGTGGCTGTAACACCGGGAGTTTCTTTTGGCAAAGAGTATAAAAATTATTTGCGCATATCGTATTCGATTAAGCGTGAAAAATTAGAACAAGCCATGGAAAAAATCCAAGAAGTTTTTTAAGGATTATTATAGGGGCTATTAATAAGTCCCTCAAACAAAACAAAAAAGGGAGTAGCGATAAACGTTGCTCCCTTTAAAATTGGCTTTAATTTAAAATTACTATTCTATACAAGTATTTCCAGTGTCACATGTTAACGGCACATAGCAAGATGGATAATATCCATTTTTAATGCAACATGGTCCCGTTTCGTATCCACAACCAGCTCTTTTAATAAATACCTGAGTTATTATTAGATAATTTTTTTCTTTAGCTACTCCGATTCCAGCTTCATTAAAGTCAGTTGTCAGTATGTTTTTTCTGTGTCCTGGGCTATTCATCCAACCAATTACAGCTTCAGTTGCAATTTCCTGGTCAGTATTATATACGGTTTGGGTAAAATTTATTTCTTGTTCTTGTGCCACTAAGCCTTCTCTGTATGTTATTTCCTCAAGAATTATATCTAATTTTTTATCTTCATCTTCTTCGCCATCTAACCTAGATCTAAAAACATTTTCTATTTGTGAATTATTACAATCATGTGATGGGTTATCCTGTTCACTTGTGTAAACATAAGCTTGTTCTTTTATTTTTGGCATTAAGGCAATATTTTCACCGCTCATGCCAAAATAATAAACATCATTATATTCCAGTCTTTCTTTTTGATAGATTCCAGCACTAAGTCCCTCGTGATGGATTAATGGATAGTTGCAGAGCGTATTCTCTTTTGTTAATGTTTTATTTTCATTAGCTAAGTTTTGGCTGTGGACTCTAGAAACATTAGCTACTTGTGAATTCCATTTTAAAGCCTTAAGCCCATTATTTATCCTTTCTTTATTTATAAGGTCGTGAATATTTAATTCTAAAGAAGTAAATTCAGTGGCAATTTCACTATTATTACTATTGTCATTAACATCTTTACTGGATAATACAATTGTTTTAAGGTTAGTGTTTGTTATGCCAAGGCCTAAACTTCTCATTAAGTTAAAAGCATCTAGTGGTCTGCCTAAAAAATATCTTTTTCCGTTATCTGGGTTAATATACCAAGCTTCACCGTGAGCTTCTATTTGAAGAAATATTTTACCTTTGTGTTTATTGGCAAAAGAGAGGTCGTAATTTAATAAACCAGATCCCAATGGATTTTTAGAATTAATTAATTCTTCTTTGTCTCTGTACCCATCAAAATCACTGTCAAAGTTAAACTTATCGGTTCCAATAGAGTCTTCAATCATGTTAGATAATCCATCTTCATCATAATCTTCTCCTTCAAAATTAGCTTCAGCAATCGGTATTTTTTTAAGATCATTATTAGATATACCAACACCAAGCTCACGCATTAAATTAAAGGCATCATCTGGTCGTCCCATATAATATCTTTGTTCATCGGCTGGGTTAATATACCAGGCCTCACCGTTTTTCTCTACTTGAAGAAGTATTTTTCCGCTTAGCTTTGAGCCTAGCTCAGCTGCTATTGTTAAAAAGGGGAAGGCCAGTACAAAAATAATTGTAAATATTTTTTTCATAGGTTTTCTAATGATTTGTAAAAACTATCATTTTTAACGCGATATTGTTTTATGTTTTCTAATTTTGCCCATTTATAATCTTTATGTTCTTCGCTTAGTTTAATATCTCCATCAATAATTTGGCAAATATAATTTTGGACAACAACTTCTTTTTCATCTCCCAATCTTATGAAGCTCCATTTTTTACTTTTTTCTTTTATTATTATATTTACGGATAGCTCTTCTCTTGTTTCTCTGATTAAAGCATCTTCTTCTTTTTCTCCATGGTCAATTAGTCCACCGGGCAAATCCCAAACATCTGTTCCATATTGGTTTGGATTTCGTTGAAGTAATAATAATTCTTTTTCTTTATTTAATATAATTCCTTTTACAGCTTTAGTTGGTATGCTCATGTTTTTTTAGTGAAAGCTTAATATTAAAATTATAGTATTTAAGAGTAATTTTAGCAAATAAAAAACCGAAGTTTATCACTTCGATTTTTTATTCTGAGTCCTTGGCTAGTGTTTTGATACAGCTAGTACAAATTTTCAATTTTTGATCACCAATTTTTTTACTTTGGAGATTGACATGTTGTCTTCTTTTAGTAGCATTCATCGCATGACTTCTATTGTTTCCAGTCAAGGATTTCCTCCCACAAGTTTCGCATCTTCTAGACATATTTTTATAGTTATTTTATGTAAACAAAAAAGTGAAACTTTATTCACTTTCTAAATAGATATTACCACACTTTTTTAATTTTGGCAAGAGTAAGGCCTTTTTTAATAAGCGATCGTTGTGCTAGTGAAATACCAAGCTGAAAATTTGAGTGTTTCCGAGCCGAGGAGTTTATATAGGCTAGTATCATGCAGTCTTGTTATATTTAAAATAAATATATTTTTATAAATCATCCGGTGTTCTTGGCATAGAGGTGTATATATAAAATTAAAAAGCCGGCTCATTTTCTGAGTCGGCTTACTGTGTTATTCCGGGCTTCCTCTGGAATTTAGGTTTTAATCTCCTCGATAACTTCAACTCGGAAATAAAAATTATTAACTTCATCTATTAGTGAATAGACCGTAACTTCTTGATCATCCCCAATAGTTATTTTGAGGTATTTCCTGCCCCAAAGATAAACAACGGCGGTAGGGGTTCCAATAAATTCAATTGGGTCACCAGCACAGAAGCTATATTTTTTTCCAAAGCTCATACTATCAAGCGATGCATTATTTGCACAGCGTCCTTTTATTTTTTTAACGCCAGCTTCTTCAATAGCTTTTTTGCTTGGTGCCTCAAGAAAAATAGGATAACCTTTCATAGAAGATTTTGTCATTTTATTGAGAGTCTTACCACACAAAAATAAATTGTAATAATACATCCGTTCCTTTTTCTTCATTCCTTAATCTCCTTAATGATTTCTAAATAAGGACAATCTTTACATAGGTCTATAAGTGAATAAACCTCGACTTCTCCTTTTTTGCCAACTAATATTTTAAGATATCTTTCTTCATCAATCTCAATAATTTCTGTTGGAGTTCCAGTAAAGATAATCGGGTCACCGGCCTTAAAAAGATATTTTTGACCTAATTTTATATTAGTAATAGGTGTAGCCCCAGTACAATAACTGTCAATTTTTTCAACTCCAGCTTCTTTGATAGCTTTTTTGCTAGTTGCTTTAAGGAAAACGCAATCGCCATATATTGTATCGGCCGATTCTCTTCGTAATACCCTTGAGCGAAACATTAGCTCATAATAATACATTCGTTTTTTGGTTGTTTCTTCCTTCATCAATCCTCTCCCAGTGTTATTTTATATTGTTGTATAGCCAGCAGCTTCCATTAATGGAGATAACATTTTTTCAGTTCCTGAAATTATTGCAGTATATACTTTGCAATCTAAGGATTTTGCTTCTAATTCAAAAAAAGCTGCTCCATAGGTTTTTGCTTCTTTAATATTCCAGATGATTTGATTATCAGGAATAAATACAGTTCCATACTTTGTTGCAATAAAAATCCCTGGAGAAATATTTGATTTTTTTACTCCAATAATTTCTTGTTCTTTGTTGTGGAAAAATTCCGCTCTAATTTGTAAATTGTTTTCAAAAATTTCTTTTTTCATTAGCTTTCCCCTTTATTTTTCTTTATTTTAATTTTTTCAAATTTACCAAATATTTTATTAAACTTTTTTGGTTTCCATAAGGCAAGGGTTATTATCGATATAAACCCTAATGCCGACCCGAAAATTAAAATTTTTATTCCAACATTTTGATCAGTTGGTTCCAGTTGATCTAAAAGGCACAGTCCATACATAAGGCCAGCGATAATAATTATTACAAGCGATAAATTGGCTAGTAAATTAAAGATTAAAAATACTGCTTTTTCTAGAAGATAACCAGCATAAAGTATCGCTACTGCAATATAACAAATTGATGTTATAATACCTTCAAAAAAAGTTAAAAACAATTTAATTAATTTCATCTTTTCTCCTTATTTTGTCTATTATATTGTAACGTTCAATCAAAAAACATCCCGAATTTCGGAATGTTTTAATATATCAAAATATTTAGCGTAAGTCAATAGAAATAAGGGCTATAAGGTATTTTTCATCATTTCCCAAAAAGAATCATCACCTTCAAGTTTTACCCAATACCACCATTCAGCGCCCCAAATATAAATTTCGCTTAAGCCACTGCGGCGGGCATATTCAATATTGTTCTTTAATTTATTAACATTCATTGATCTGTATTGCTCGTTAAGCGGTATTTGTGGAAGCGGTGCATTACCCCAGGCTTCACCTTGTAACTCTGATATAATAACTTTTTGTAAATCTTTATTAAAGTATTGGTTTATTTTTGCTTTATAATAATAATAGGTTGATGGAATAGGATAGGTAAAAAACCCCCAATAAGGATTCCAAACAGTCTTATACATGCTTGTCCCTAAAATATTACCTTTATCAGCCATTTTTCTCCAGGTGCTAAGCTCCCCGCTATCGGTTACCATTATTGGCTTATTACTAATAGATTTAACTAAGGCTATTTCTTTGTCTAATAATTTTTCATCTCCATCAGGACAATCACCGAAAATATCTAGGAAGGGTTCATTTTCTACTTGCCAATAAATAATGTTATCAAAATCTTCAAAGTGTTTTATTTCTTCTTTTAATAATTTCATTATAAATTGTTCTTTGTCTTTTTCTTCCAATAATTTGGCCCAGACAGGGGGGTGGCATTCTGGCCAGCGCGGAGTACGTCTGCCAATAGCTAAAATTATATCAATATCTCTTTTGGCTGCCTCTTCTATTTGCCAGTCTAAATCTGTAAAATCATAGATTCCTTTTTTGTTTTCAATTAAATCCCAGTGGGCAGAAATTCTAAGACGATCTGGCTTTAGTTCATCTAAAATTTGAATATAAGTTTCCTTCCAGTCAAGGCCAAGGTCGGTGGCATATTTTTGTGAAAAGTTTAATCCATAAATTGGCTTTACTCCATTACTCATATCTCTCGGCCAATAAATAAAAAGAATAATAAAAGAAATTACAAAAGCAATTAAAAAAGAATAAAAAGCAACTCTCTTAATTTTTGTGTTTAATTTTTTCAAGATAAAATTTTTAATTTGGCTAATCATTTTAAATTGTTAAAACATATAAGCCAATTCCGATAAGGATAATGGCAATTATTTTTTGTCCCAAGACGTTTGGAGTTAATTTCTCCTCTAAAACCTTAGGGAATTTTTTACTTAAAATAATAATTATTAAAAATAAAACTATATATTGAACTCCTTGTAGGGCGTGAACTAAAGTTACGCTATTTAAAGAAAAGGCGTAGTTAATTAAGAAAAAGCTTATTCCGCCACAGGCTTGTCCAAATAAAAATATAGCCCCAGTCTTTTTAGTAAACTTTATTTTCTGCTTTTTTTGTTTTAGTTTTCTGGGGGCTGTCGTCAAGTGCTGTTTTTGATTTAAATTTTTAGATTTTGAGAAAATTTTTTTATTAAATTTTTTGGTTATACTGGTGTATAGGCCAAAAATTTTAGAAAGAAATTTACCAAAATGTGGGAATTTAGGGAAAACAAGTGCTTGGTGATAGTCCCTGCTAGCAAAAGCTATTAAAAGTACTCCTAAGACTAAACCAAACCTTGTCCAAATAAATCCATTTAAAAAAGAGGTTGAGTTGTAGATATGTTTTGTTAAAGTGTATGAAAGAGCAAAAAAGACAGCAGAAATGGTGGCTATAATGAAAATTTTTGTAATGCTTGATTTATCTTTTTTATTAAAAATATTATAAAAATTTTTCGGTAGCATTTGTTCAAAGATATTTTTTTTATCTTTAAAGCGCCAAGAAATTAAAATGCCGCCAATAATTATAAAAAAGAATGCCACCAACTGATTGCCCCTTAAACTTTCACCTAAAATTAGCGTTGCTAGGATAAAAATAAAAACCGGATTTAAACTGCCGATATATGGCACAACCCGGCTTGCCTCGTCTCCTTTTAATGCGGTATACATAGTAAAGAGGGCAAAGGCAAAAAAACATCCAGCTAGTAAGCTAATAAAAATATTAAAAGGGCTAAGCAAACTAACGCCAAGAGGTATTAAAAGTAATGTAAAAATACCATTCAAAAGACCAACATTAAAAGTGTAGGTCGCAGGTTTTGGAATAGATTTTGTAAGTAAGAACTTATCTATGGTCAAAGCTATTGCATTTAGTGAATAGCCAATCAACACCACGTAAAGCCAGGTCATAATATTGTATGATATATATTATCTATATTTTTTTAGCAATAGTTACTAGATTACTTCCTTTATTCCAGTTGACTTTTTTGCCGTTTTTGCTATAATATGAGTCTAAAATTTCAAAACCACTTTCTTTGACTAAATCATCAAGTTCCTTTAAACTAAAGGCATAGTAATATAGTGGGTTTAAAGGTTTTTTAGATCTCCATTCAGTCATCACATCTTTAAAGCCCAGTTCTTTTTTATCTACGCCATATTTTTCTAGCCAATCTTTCTTTGATGTTTTTAGCTTTTTAAGGCCATAATATAAAACGCTTTTACTGCTGAGGGTTGGTCGGAGTAAGTTCCAGTTGGTCATAAGAAGTAATCCCCCTGGTTTTATCGTTTTGGCTAAATTTTTAAGAGCTTTTATTTGAAGTTTTCTTGTAGGAATATGATTTATTACTGCAATAGCAAAAGCTACGTCAAAAGGATTTTTATTAAAAGGCATGTTGAAAATATTAAAAACTCCAAATTGAGCATCGTGGCTATTTTCTTTATAACGATCTCTGGCAATATCAATTAGTTTTCTACAGCTATCGATGCCAAAATATTTTATATTTTTATTTTCTAGTTCTTCGTAGAGTCGACCATTTCCACAACCAACATCTAAAACATTATGGTTGTTTAAAACGTGTTCACTTAAATTTTTTAAATCAGGCCAAACATAGTTTCTGGTAATAGAAAAATGTTCAGCGATATTGTTATAACTTTTCTTGTTTAAACTTAGAATTTTATCTGCAGTCTCTCTTTTCATATATAATTATGTTAGAAAAAATAGTTAAAAAAATAATAAAGGCAAATCCGCAAACCCAAGAAGAGTTTTTAAAACTTAAGAGGGAGTTTTTTTATAAATATAAAATAAAACAAGCTTCTAATGCGGAGTTATTAAAATTATACAATAAATTGGTAAAAAAGCAATCTAAGGGGAGTGATAAGTTTATAGAAATTTTAAAAAAGAGAAAGATTAGAACGTTATCAGGAGTAGCTCCAGTTGCTGTGCTTACTAAATCTTACG
>Ga0233446_1000848_pt1 | contig 26473 bp, 40 predicted proteins | sample SI_124_October20_4_FD_182780 | JGI IMG/M metagenome (GOLD analysis project Ga0233446, IMG submission 182780) | Seawater microbial communities from Saanich Inlet, British Columbia, Canada - SI_124_October2016_120_MG | ecosystem: Environmental > Aquatic > Marine > Inlet | place: Canada: British...
TTTTTAAGTCTTTCATATTTGCAAAAGTTTTTTGTAATGCAGGTACGATAAGTGGATGTCCATCTTTACGATTTTGTCTTTTCCAATCATATCCTTTATATTTTGCTTCATTTACGGATTCATTGAATCTACGAGCCTCTTCCACCTCGACCCAATCAACTCCCTTAATTAAATCCTTTATAGATTTAAATTGTGGAGAACCAATCATTTTACCAGGCAGAGTATAAACAACTTTTCCTGATAAACTTTTACCTTTTTTAATTTTACCTTTTGATATTACTTGCCAAAAATTTCTATTAAATCCCTTTGGAACAAAAAATGAGATGATATTTCCAGTTCCCTGTATAATTTTTAGTTTCTGTGTATCTGAGATTTTGGTTAAAGGTGTTTTATCATCAATCCCATCTAACCCTTTAAATTGTCTTTCATTTACAACTGATTCACTCATACTCAAAATAGCTTTTTTCTTTTTAAGCATTAGTTTAAGGAACGCATCTACTAACTTACCATTCTTATCATCAGTCATACGATGTGGTCTACCAACAAAATCTTGTCCGATACCGTTCAACTTACCTGAACGGTGGAACTCAATCGTTCCTTTTGGAGATTTTACTGCAAAGTCACCCATACCTAAATGCACAAGTTCTGAATTTGGTAATACACCTTTACTATAGTTTACAAAGTTACTATCTACTATTGTTTGATTTCCAACTCTTTCGTAGTGGCCTATATTCTTTCCTTCATTTACGGATTCATTACCAGTTCTTCCCATATATCTAACAAATTGTTTAGCACCTTCAATATATCCTAATAATTCTTTTTTATCAACCCCACTAAACATTCTATCTTTCATCACAATACTAAGAATAGCCTTTGAATTTTTATTTTTATTTTTCATTACTATGCCATGTAATACATCTGTTTGGTCTTTGTCTAAAATACCCATTCCACCTTCATTTACGGATTCTTTAAATGATGTTTTAAATTCCTGTGATATCTTTTTAAGTGATTGCATCAACTTAGGTTCTTTTTTAATATTTTTATCCCATATAGTAAGTTTACCATCTTCACTTATATGAGCTATATTTTTATAATCACCACCTTGACTTTGATTTCTATCATATATGGTCATACCATTACCCTTAAAAGCAGCTCCAGTATCATACTTTCCAAACGCACCTTCATTTATAGGCATTTTTAATTTATATTCCATAAAATTGGATTCGGATAATTTCTTTAATAATTTCTTTTGAAACTTCTTCTTTACATCCGGAGTCATGTCCACCCCACCACTCAGTACACCAGTTAATGTATCTAATGCCCTTTTCTTTCCTTGACTTTTAACCAAATCTTTAAATGCGTCCTTTATAGACACTTCTTTAAATTCATTTACGGATTCATTTGCCCCTTTCATTAATTTTGATATCTTTATTAAAGTATCTCTGTCTTTCTTGGAAATAGATTTTAATTGTCTATCTTTAGCAATTTTATCTAATGTTTTACCATATTCTTTAGTTGATTCATTTACGGATTCTAATTTTTTAGTTCTATCATATTTTTTTATAAAATCTTTAAAGAATTTTTCTGCTTTATCGTGTTTATTAACATTTCCTGGCATATCAATATATTTTGTTACTTCACCTTTTTTACCATGAAAGACAATATAATATTTGTTATTACCACTATAATAAGACATTTGATTACCATCTGCAGTATAATCAGTTCTACCATAAACATCTTTTGAATTCTTTTTAACTTTCGTCAAAATACTTCCTGACAATCCTTCATTTACGGATTGTAATTCTTCTCTAATTATTTTACGGAGTGTATTACGTGATACCGTTTCTTTTTTCAATCTACTCTTTGTTGCCCCATTTACGGATTCTTCAAAGTATCCCTTTTGTCTTAAATCTTCTTTACCCTTTTCAAGAGATTTTTTGTTTTTATGGATTTGCAGATCCCAAAAATCACTTCCGTCAGTATGTTTTGATTTACCGTTATGGAAACTGATAACGTATTTAGCTCTACCTATATTATGTCCGATTCTAAATCTTTTTTGGCCTTCATTTACGGATTCTTTTTTCAATCTGCTCTTTTCGGCTCTACCTCGATTTTTTGATTCTGATTCAAATCCCACAATTTTTCCTCCCTTATGTGATGCATCTTTACCATCACCATTTCCATAAGTACCTTTCTTACGATTGTACTTATTTAATTCAGCTCTATACTTTTTAGATTTAGTGGATGAACCATACTTTGCGTATTCTTTTTTGTAATCCCTCTCCGTTCCACGAGAATCTTTTTTCTTGGTTTCTTTTATATCACTTGTACCTGAAAGTTTATATCCCAAGACTTCGGCATTCTTTTTTCGTTGGTCATTCCACTCATCTGTGAATCCACCATCGTATTTTTCAAGTTCTTCTCGTACCATATCACTAAGATAGGCTGATAATCTTGATTTATATTCGTCCACAGGTTCTTCCTTATGTTTTACCCAAACTGGGTGTTCTTCACCACTATATGGTCAAGTGTGATGACCAGGTTTCATTATCTAATATACTTTTTAAGTGATTTTACAAAATCGTTTTTTGCACCACCACCAAACTCTGTTTTAATTAGAAATGCAACACCTCGTGCAACTTCATCTAAACTAACACTACCACCACCTTTTTTCTCGGCCTTTTTGAATCCACCCAATACACCTTTGTATACCCAAGTCCAAAGAGATTCATTTTCTTCGTTTAGTTTTTCATCAAGACGGAATTCTCTCCATTTCTTGTTCATTTCGTATATTTGTCTATCTTTCATGTTATAATCCCTTTTTAACTAATCTAACGTATCTTGCTAATTCATTAGCCTCAATACCAAGTGCAGTAACTACTTGACCTAAAATGGCACCAATTTTCTTTTTGTTTAAATTTGCACCTTTTGTGGCTTCGATAAACTTATTCATATGTCGTTTTACTTGTGCTGGGATTGGAGCGTCAAATGCATCACCTTCCTCAGATACTATTTCTCTAATCATTTCTCTTAATTGTGTTTTTGTCATTGTTACTCTCCTCTAATAATGTCGTTAATAATTTCTTCTACTTTACAGTATTTGTTACACGTTCTACCATCTTCTACTTTCTCTACTCCTTCTTTAAGTGGATATAAAAATGCACCGTGTGTGCTTGGATTACTGACAAAATCAAATGCAATTAACTCAAAATCATCTCCTACTTGTTGACCATCACCCTCCTTTAGTGGTTCTACTGAACCCATACCTCTTGACGAAATACCTAATTTTATTCCTGCCTTAAATAATTCCGTTAGAATATTTCCTGATGGTGTCCCTAATACTTCTACTGTTCCTACTAAGTTTTTTCCTTCCCAATGCATTTCAGTAATATTGTGAGATACATTTTGTAAATTTACCACGGATGATTCTGGATGGTCTAATTCACCCATTGCTCGTTTTTGATTAATAAATCCTTCAGAATATTTCGTTGCTTCACGAGCTAATATCTTGCCTGGATAAACTCTACCATTCTGGTTTTTTGCATCTGCTCGCTGTAATACTCCATGCACTACGAGACGACCCTGATTAGTTTTTAGTGATTCAGTTATTTGTTCCCGTGAAATTTCAAACGGGAGATAATCGACAATCAACTGCCTATTACTCATTATATTCTCCTATTGATAATTCTATCATGTAATTCCGTGAAATTGTAACTTGATTTTTTTGATTCTGTAATTGATCTGTATTGTTTTCCGTTTACTGTGATTTCAGCACCATCGTCTACCTTAGCATCCTGTACTTTTTGTCTTGTTGAATGAGATTTAGTGTAAGTTGGTTGGTCTGCTCTATCTAAATCATCCCACCAATCTTCTTCTAATTTATTTATTTGATGTCGTTTCATTACATCTTCAAATGTAGGTAGTGGATCACCAAATTCCCTCTTTACAAAAAATCTCTCATAATTTTCTTGTAATATGTGTTTTTTTGTCATTTTAATCTCCTATCTCTTAAATCTTTTGTAAAACTCTGAAAATTCATATTTTGATTTTGGTTCTTTTTCCACTTCACTAATTCTACGAAACTGTTTTCCATCAATCATAAGTGTTTCTTGGTTTAATTCATTACCAGTTCTGGGGGATTTGGCACCAACTACCTTCTCCATGCGTCCGAGTTCTCTCCTACTTTTTCTAAATTCTTCTCTATCATCATCAACAATTGATTGAATCCTTGATATTTCTTCTTCATCACCCGTTTCTTTTGCATCGTCCAACTCCCCCTTTGAAAAAGTAAGGTTTTCTTCGGCGGTATCATAATCATCTTCAATTTTTTCCTGATTAGCAGTATAATATGTTTTACGAGATGCAACGAATTCTTTTCTATCACCATCAACAATTGATTGAATCCTTGATATTTCTTCTTCATCGCCCATTGCTTTTGCATCGTCCAACTCCCCCTTTGAAAAAGTAAGGTTTTCTCCAGCAGTAGCATAATCATCTTTAATTTTTTGTGGGTCTAATTTTTCTTCACCACTTGGTCCTTCACCACTCGGTTCTTCACCACCATCATCATCATCAGCTTGTTGTGCTTGTTTTGAACCTGGATGGGCTTTTATATATTGTGCCTGTGCTGATGCATCCATATCATCCCACCAATCTTCTTGTAATTTACTTTCTTGATGTTGTTTCATTACATCTTCAAGTGTTGGAAGTGGATCACCAAATTTTCTTTTTGTGAATCCAGGTGTACTTTCGTTTATTAATTTTTTTAATTTTATCACATTACTTCTCCGTTTTCATAAAATCATATTCTTGATTTTTAAAAATTTGTTCAAATTCATCTACATAATCTTTTGCTAACATAATTCTTTGTCTCTTTGGAAATATGTCTCTATCGTTTCCACCGAACTCTTTAACATACTTCTTAGCTCCATCATTGACAAGATATACAAATCCTTTCATGGCTAATGATGAATTATACTTTCCCTTTTGTTTCTTTTTAGATAAATTCTTTAATATTGGAATATATGTACCATTATATAAACGAGAATCATTATCAATGTAGAGTTTTAATTCTTCCATTTCACCAGAAAGACTGCGTTCAGTTAATAGTTGAATTTCTTCTTTGATTATTTCTCTTAATTGTGTTTTGGTTATTTTCATTTTATTTGTTCCTATATACCATCGACATTAAATTTTATACCACTTCCTTTTAGGGCTTTATAAATTTTATCGGCTACACTTTTATCAATATAACCACTAAAATCAAAAAAAGTTGAAGTTTTTTCATATTTAACATTTGGAAACTGTTTCTTTAATAGTGATGATATTTTTATACTTTGTATAGAATTTTTAGCATCAATAGCAAAATTTGAATTATTTTCTATAAGATAAATTTCTTCTCTAATTATTTCTTTTAATTGTGCTTTAGTTAATTCCAATAATGTCTTCATTTCATTTTCCCTATTATTTTAGTCAGCCGAGATATCATATCCAACATCCCAGGTACAGATCTATAGTATTTTTCAGCCCATCCTTCTACTTTACCTTTATATTTAGTTGCATTGAAAATCTCATTTCTCAACGTATTCAACCCATCAACTAACATCTTAGGTGCATCATCGGGATCTATATAAGCTTCAGTTACTTCTTCTTTGATTATTTGTCTTAATTGTGTTTTAGTTATTTTCATTTTGATTTCCCCATCATTATTTCATGTCTTAACTTTTCAAGTTTCTTAATCCACTTATTTAGTGAATCAATCATATAATTCTTATTTATATCTTTGTTTTGTATTTCGGTGTGCCATCGTTTTAATAAAGTAGAAATACTAAACAAAGAGTCCAAATAGGACTTTTTATTTTCTGTAAAGGGCATTTTAGGCCTTAATACAGTTTCCCAATTTTATTGGATAATTTCACCAATTTTTCACTAATCTTGCCCATGGCTTTGTGAGTGTTTTTCCAGTAGCTTCTGGAATCAATGGACAGCTCGGTTTTTAGTTTGACATTCATCTTAACTAACTTATCTAACTCATTTAGTTTATCACGGACTTCTCTCATTGACTGACCAATTTTTTGTTTAGCACTCATCGATTCATCATTTCTGTAATCATGATACTTTCCCTCTCTTACTTTTGATTTGTGATTTTTCATGATACCAGCTAAAGTTGGAAGTGGATCACCGAATTTCCTGTTGGTAAATCCTGGAGTTTTTGATTCGTTTATAGACTCTTTTCTCAATTTTGGGTTCTTTGTGACATATAAACCAGTTCCACGAGTTGGTTCTTCGTGACCTTTCGTGTATCCAGCCTTTCCTTTTTTAGTACCCTTTTTATTACTACCACTGAAAGCGTGTGGTGTATTATAACTACCACCTACACTTGCAGTTGAATTTGCCTCATCTAATTCTTGTTTAATAAGTTCACGGACGAGTTTTCGTATTAGACTTTCCCTATTTAACGACATTTCTAAGTTCTCCAATAAGTGAATAATATCTCATTAGTGATACAACCTGCTTATCTCTAACAATTTTACCTTTTGTTAGAGTATCAGCTTGTGCTATAGATTCTTTTAACTTAATTTTAGTAATTTTATCAGTAATCTTTGGTAGTGATTTAGTCAAAATCTCTTTTACCTTTTTAACTTCACCGTTGATAAATTCTCTTAATGAATTTGTATTAGAAATGTTATTTACATATTCTTTTAATAGATTTCGTTGCATTGAATTAAGAGTTTTATATTTACCATTAAAATTATCCACCATTAACTGATAAGACAACAATCGTAAATCTGTATCTTCTTTTTTGAATTTAGCAAGAGTTTTATTGTCTGTATTTCTCGGTTTTGTTTTATTTCGTGTGATGTGTTCCATTATAGTAAATGTACTATTTACTTCATCTGCTGGATCAAATACCGGAGTAGTTTCTGCAAGAAATGACTTATATATTGAAGCATATACCTTGTAATTAGGTATTCTCACATTAAAAAAATCTTCTACTTTATAATTTTCTTTAATTTTCTTAATTAAATTATATTTTTCAGTTCGTAATTTTTTGTTCTGTAGTTTTTCCCTTGACTTTAAAACTACTTCAAGTAATTTTTCAGCTTTCCGTGGTGAATTATAATTTTCCTTTAATAAAACTTGATAGAGTTGATTCTCTTTACCTAACTCCGTTCCCTCATTGAAAAATTTCTTTAAAATTTCAACTGATTTGCTTTTCGCATTATCATTCATCACGTCTACTGTGATCTGACGAGATAGTAATTCGAAAAGTATCCCAGTATTCTTAATTTTACTATGACGTACTCTTTGACTCATAATTTAACTCCTAAATAAGTATATTTCTTCATCTATAAATATAAAAACTTCTAATAATCAATCATTTATTTCGTTACTTAACGATGATGATAATTCATTTTTATATTCTTCTTCTACATCACTAGCTTCAAATAAAATCTTCCTATCTTCTTTACCAATTTTACCTAAACTTTTCTTTAATGTATCGTAGTGTGCTAATGCGAGTCCATATTTCGGACTACCACTACTTGCCTTTCTTTTATCATGTGACCCTAATGGATCACGACCTCTGATACTCGAATCTTTACCATATTTTGGACCTTCTTTTGGACGACCACTTCCTGGCCAACCGTCGTCTGGCATTTCCATATCTAATTCTTTTCCGGTTCTCCCAAATGGACTACCACCACCTTGTTGATCTTGACCTGCCATAGCACCTTGAGTTCCAACTGCTTCCTCACTTTGAACTGGGTCATTTCCCTCTTGTTCTATCTGATCCCATCTGAATTTACGTTTTTGGTCTTTAATAATACCGAGTCTAACATTCTTCTTCTCTTCTTCTGTAAACTTGAAAATGTTATTGTAAATCCATTCTGTATCTGCTATTTTGGAGTCCATCATACTTGACGCAAGACTTTGTTTGTTGTTCCATAACTCTATCTTTTCTTCTTCGTATATTGTGGATGGGTTTGTAAGTTTCAATTCAAAATTGACTAGGTCAGCGTCAGTATAACCTTGTGCATATAAATGAACGATACCAATTTTAGTTAATTCACTTGTTACTATTCGTTGGAGTCGTTCTATTGTTCTTGCGAAACGAACATCTTCGGCTGCAAGAGTAGCTTTTCCACTTACGTTTTCATCATAACCAAGAAATGGTTTTGGGATTTTTAATGCTGCTAGGAGTTTATTTCTCAAATACTCTATATCGTCCACAGCTTCGTATGTAAGACCACTTAAAGTTTCTATTGACGTTCCACTATCGCCACCACGAACAGGGATAAAAAAGTCCTCTGTAAGATTTTGGATGTTGTATTTTAAATTGTAATCACCAGTTGCTGTATCCATAACTGGAGCTTTCTTCATTTTATTTGTAACTTTTTGCATGAAGTTATCAACTTCTGCAGGTGGGATGTTTCCAATGTCAAATTTGAAAATTCTCTTTTCTGGTGCTCTCATAATACGATGGATTAACATAGCGTCTTCCATAAGTGAAAGTTGTTTCCAGATTTTACGACCACCTTCAATCATACTTTTACCATAAGGTAGGAAATTTGAATCTGATAGTAATCTGAAATGTGCCATTTCATAATTTTCCAATTCTTTGTTGCCATTCATATTTGAACTATGTCTCGCGTCACCGTGCTCCACTACGAACTGTGTCATGTATGGATTATCTGGATCTTCACCCTCTATACGAGTAACATCATACGCTGAAAGTGGTACTACATTTGTAATGCCATATTTTTCCTTAATATCCAAATAAAGATAGAAGTCACCGTATTTGCACATATTACGAACCCATGGCCAGAGATTGAATTCTATATTCAAAACATCGTAATATAAATTATGTAATATATCATGAATATTTTCATTTTCAGATCTAATTTCTAACACTTTACCATATTCGGATCGTAACGTACTTTCATCAGCATAAATATCCAATGCACTTGACAGGATTGCGTCATTATCCATTTCTTCATAATCTTTGAATAATCCAAGACGTTGTGCTTGGAAACTAATTGCTTGAGCGTGTCCATATCCACCAGTTGTTAAATTGGTGTGTATTCTGGACCATCTGTCCACAAGACTGTTTCTTGTAGCGTTCTGAACTTGGTTTGTATCAGCAATTTTTAACTTTTTACCACCAGTGTGTCTAACGATCGCATTTGTGCTGAATAATCGGCGGAGACGGCTCCGTAAACTTTTATCTGCCATAACTTATATTACTCCTATTTAATTTAATTCGTATAACATCATATCCTAAACTTTCAAGATATGTTTGTCGTTTTATATCCTTCTTTCTTAATTCACCATTCTTAAAATGATGACTTTCATCAACTTCTATAATTGTTTTTCTATTTTCATCTAATCCATCTGGATAATATCCACCTATTCTTACTTCACCACCATTTTCTGCGTGTTGGAAGTTGTAGCCGTTTTCTTTTCCGTAGTTTTCTATTATTTTACAGGCGTCTGGGTTGTAGTTTGGTATCAATTGACCTCCATTTAATTCAGTTCGTTCAATTCTTCTTATGGCAGATATTCTTTGTTTTTTCTTTGTTTTTTCTGTATGAATGTTTCCAGTATTTGCAATACTTAATTTTTTTCTTGTTTCGTTACTCACTTCATGACCCATTCTTAATTTACTAAATTCTGGACGTTTCTTTCCATAAAATGGATTATTTTTTCCAGACATTGATATACTTATATTTTTTATATGATCTTCAGATAAAATTCTACCTTTCTGTGAGCAACTCCTACACAAACTTTCATTTTTGATTGCTAAGTCTCGTCTATATTTGGTAGTATGTAAAACTTCCACAATACATTTTGGACAAAATCTCTCATATTTTTTTTCATTTAAAATTTTCATTTTTCCAATGTGAGAACACGAATTGCAATTAGAATTTATTTTATTTGAATAAGTATATCCAGACGTACTTGTATAAGTTAATTTTTTATTACAAGTTGGACAATTTCTTTTATATTCTGCCATTTTACCCTCTTATTATTTTATTAACCATGTTAAATTTTCTTTTTCTCCAGCAACTTCCATTTCCCAAGAATCATTTCTATTATCCATTGGTTGGTAAACTGCTTCGTAATCTAATGTTCTACTTAATACATCTTTCTGTAATGCTATTCCTTCTGATTTTAATCTTAATGCTGTATCTCTAACCCACATACCTATTGCAAGACTGATTGAAAGATCATCATTATATCCTTCCATTGCCTGTGCCTTAAAATTGTGGTAAATAAATACAAACAATTCTTCTATCAATCTAGATGAATGAACTATTACAGTTTTTTCTCTAAAATACTCTTCTAATTTTGCTATTACTAATGGTCGTGTTTTCATGGTCATACTGAAACCCGGGACCATCTTTTGATCCATATTTCTATATTTATTTGATATTTGACGCTGAACATCCACGTAGTGTAAATCCTTACTCGTATAAAACAAATTATCATAATCTCTGTCTATAACTTGCTGTATTGCTGCCCAACCTATTGATGCATTTTCAATAACGAGTAACGCGTTGTTATATTCTACTGCAGTATTCATACATAAATTACCAAAATCTTTTGTGGATATTTTTCCTTTATATTCCGCTACTTGTTCCATTTTCTGTACATCTATTACGTGGAATGCTGAAAAGTCATTACCATCACCACGGGCAACGTCAGCACTCAATACATAATCTTGTGTGTAATCTGGTGGTCTCCATATCCATAAATTACTATCAAATCCCCTTTTTTCCATTGGTTCTTCAATGTGGGTATTTTTATATTCTTCAAGTATAACACCATCAATTACAGTTTGACCAGATGTGATGAATGAGCAATCACATTCTTGTGCTGCCATTGAAGGACCTAATAGTTTATCTTGGTCATCTCTCCAATCTTGTTCCCTATCTGGGTGTACTGTCCAATGGAGTTTAATGAAATTCCAATCATTTTTCCCTTCTTCAGCTCCAGCCCATGTTTTATGAAACCAATTTCCTACTCCATTGGGTGTGCTTAATGCAATACATTGACCACCAGTAGATAAGGTACTTTGTGCCGCTGTCCATATTGCATCAATTTTTGGAATAAATGAGGCTTCATCGAGTATCAATAATGATAATGCTTCTGATCTACCACTATCTTCACCACTGGAAATTGCCTTTACTTGTGAACCATTTGAATATTTTAAAGATAATTTATTATCCTCCGTACAACTGGATTTTACCCAATTTGGAAGATTAGCATGCATAACTCGTATTTTTGTTACGAGATTTTTTGCTGTATCCTGTTTGGTAGCAATAACCAATATATTCTTGTCTGTTTGAAAGGTCATCATCCATAATGAATAACCAGCTACGAGAGTGGATATTCCTAACTGACGAGCTTTGAGAATAATATTATAATTGTGCTTATTAAAATCTTCTAATGTTTTTTCTTGGAAATCATATAAGGAAAATGGAATTTTACCGTCTATTGGATGTTGAATGACAGCATACTTTTTTAGAAAGTATATTGGGTCTTTAGCACACTTTATGTATTCGGCTTTTATTATTTCTTTTATGTTTTGGCTATTACTCATTTACTTTGATACTTCCACAATTTTTATTCCAAAATACGTAGGTATAATTATAGATGCTGCTCCGTATGTGAAATATAGCCATTTATTTTCATACCACGAAGGCTTGGAAAGTTTCACTTGTTTTTCCAATAAATCATTACGTTCTTCTAATAATCCAATCTGTTCATCTTTCTTTAATAATAAAGTAGAATCGGTTTTAGCCTGTTCATTATAACCAACCAGTAATTCTTCGTATATTCCAAGTTGCACAGATTTAGTGCTATCAGAATACTGAAGTTCTTTTATTTGATTTGCTATAGCCACTACCTGTTCGTCTGTAAAAGTCTGTTGCCCGAACAGAACAGTGGATAATAATACTATCCAAATATATTTCATATTATCTATGTAATACGTAGACTACGCCGGTTTCACCAATTACTACTTTGTTTACTCCAATTGGATATAGTGTTTTCGTGTTTAATACTGTCGATGGTAGTGTTCCACCACCTGATCCGTGAACAACCACGTTTGTAGTATTTTCAACTATAAATGCAGCTCCAGCGTTTGATCCAGTGAATTCTACTGTTGTACTCGATAGTACTTTTGTTATACCATTGTAATCACCAAGCTTTTGGTCTGTTGGTAATGATCTGAACATTGTCCCTGCATCTGCCATTTAATTTCTCCTTATATATAATTATTTACTTTTGGAAAATTTCCTTAAAAATTCTGCTGCATCATCTGCGTCATCATTTTCAAAGGCTGTTTCCATTTTCTGGACATCTTTTTTAGTTTTAGTCAATTTCCGTTTTAATTTTGTTATTTCTTTCTTGTTTTTCTTCTTATTTTTCTGTAAAGTTTTTATTTCTTTTAGTACCACTTCTTCTTTTTTCTTGTTCTCTTTAATAACCCTCTTCAACTCTTTGGCTTCTTTTGATTTTTTTGCACTCAGTAATGTGCTCAACCCGAAAAGTCCTAAAATCGCAATAATTAACTTCTTTAACCATTCCATTATTCCATCTCCATTATTTTTTTATAAGTAGACTTACCTTCTAACTTCTTAGTTTTTGACGGTTCATCAAATTCACTATCCATTGGTTCTTTATATTTACCATATCCTTCACTATCACGTTTTATGTCCTCAGTAAAACCTTTGTCGAAAATATTTACAGTTTTAAAAAGTCTAAATTTAAGTGCTGGGCGATCATTTATCAATAAATCCCCCTTTTCATTCCATTTAATAGATTTAATTACTACTGGCTTATTCTTAAATTTACCCATTTTTACAGTGTCGCCTTTTTTAATCGGTAATTCAATCATTTTTTGCTCCTACAATTATTGAAATGATATCGTTTCATATTAGTTACTCCTCCAGTTTTATCACAGTTAGGACAAGTATCTATTTTTTGTTTATGTATCCGTCCACAATTTTCAAAATGATATCGATGCATCAAATTTATTCCACCAACTACACCACATGATGGGCATTCAACTCTTGAAAATTTCATACCTGTTCTGCCAATGCTCATATTTCGACATCGTTCTTTAGATAATGGTATGCCCATTAACGCATCACTAATACTTTTACGATGAGATTCTGTTAATTTTTTTTCAGTAAGACCTTTGCTAATATTATTACAATGTTCTTCAGATTTAGTTACTCCAAACATTGTCTTACTAATATTTTTACGATGTTCATCAGATAAATTTCTACCCAGCAAGCCTTTACTAATATTCATAGAATGTTCTTTAGAACGAATTCTTCCTTTTAATGATTTGCTTTTTTTCTTATTTGATTCTTCCGAAAAAATATGATTAAATCCACCAGTAGTCATATTATATCCGGTTCCCTCATCCATAAAAGTATTATATTCTTTAATATAATATGATTCCATTTTATTTAACTCATCCATAGAATTACACTCACATATAATACCCCACTTAAAATTTTCTATGCCATATTTACGAAGTGCATTATGAAAATAAAAATTTGAATTTCCATTAAATGCGCTCTGGCAATGACCTTTTTTTCTATCTTCCAATGTCTTAATCGTCTGACCAATATAAGATTTATCATTTATTTCATTGTGTGCTCGATAAATAATCATTTTAATTTCTCCAGCTTATCATGAGATTTTTGAACTTCCCCGTTTTGATCACATCTCCCACGGAAACATCTATTGTAATTGCCATTATTTTTTCCCCTTTGGTAATAAATCAACTAATTTATTTCCTTTCCATTCTCTACTATCTACTCTACCACCTATTCTATGGTCTACCCATTTTCCCCATAATTTTTCATTTTTAGCAAATATAGACTGACCACCTTTTTGAACTTGTCTATATCCACTTGCACTTCCCATTTCCTTAGAACCCGGTTCTGGTGTTGGATCGATTCCACCACTTTTAGTTCCCTCTGGAGGTGTAGTTGGTTTAATCAAAGTTTCCGACGTTGAATGGAAGTTTGAGGTTTCTGGTGGAATTGTATATTCTTGTTTTCTATGAAATCCGTGGATTCCATACATTCTCTGTTTTGGTGCTAATGGTGGAGTGTCGTCTCGTAATTCATTTGCCATTATTGATGCGTATTCTTCTGGACCACTTAAATAACGATATACCATTGCTTTATCTCGTTCTGCCCGTTTTAAATTATTTAGACTTCCGTTACCACCGTAAATATTGTCCGATGCTGGAAAATCAATTTGTGTCATACCACGAGTTAAACTTGCAGGTCCCACTACTCGTCTCTCTCCACGTTTAGTGTAAAGACCGTCTGGCCATCCATCTCCAATTTCACCTAAACCTGTACCATGTCCGCCAGCTGATGACCCTTCATTTATAAGTTTTAACATTTTCGTTTCAAATTTATTCATTCAATCTTCCAATAAGTTAGTCTTCCACCATTCAGGTGATAAATTCTCTACATGAAGTCGCGGTCTACCTCCACTAAATTTTGGTGATTTCTTTGCGGGGTCTGATGTATTACGTATGTTATCTTCTATACGACCTTCAGCGTCAATTCCAGATGCTACAGGTGGACCAGCAAATAATACATTCTTATCATCTACTCCCAACCATTTAATTACACTCCAACCTAAATTTTCTATCACATCACGTAATCTGTTTTTATATTTTTTCTTAGCTCCGTATGAAATTGCTGGAACTTCTCTGTAGTCCATAGTATAATCTTCTTCTGGATCCATTGCACCGTCACTTAAAATATATCCAATTACCTTATATCCTAAATCATTCTGTAATTGCTTAACCCAGTCTTTGGTTTCTTGTTTATATTGATCCAATGATTTGTAAAATGTTCCTGGACCGTCATCTACTGGTGCTTTTCTGGTACCTGCACCTTCTTTTATGATAGAAATTATATCATTTTCTACTATAAAATCTCCTATTTTATCACCACTAAACTCATTTAAAATCTTTTTATGCAATAATCTTCTCCAAGATATACTTTATCACTTATAAATATCAATTTACTTAACTATTAGACAATTCTTCCTCAACTTCTATTTTCATTTTGAGTAAATCTTTGAGTGCGTCATCTGCCATTTCTTTTACTTTCTCGTCACTTTGAGTCCATTTCTCTTTCTCTATTTCTACTGACTGGACTCCAACTTGATTGTAAAATTCGGGTGTGGTCTGTGTTTTCCAATCTTCTACACTTTCTATTTGTTCGTTTAACCATGAAAGTTTATTTTTCAACACTTTTTGATTTTCCCAATCTTCAAATGTTCCATCTACCCGAAGTTTATTCTCAAATTTTACTTGACAATCAAAACATTGATTGTATAATCTATACATCTTATCATCAAGTTTCAATTTCATTATTTTATCACACTTTGGACAAAACCATGGCATCTTTGCTTCTTGTAATACCTCCATTCTTCCATTTATTCTGTCTCTTTCGTCTTGTATCTCTTTTTTACGAGCTTTCTTTTCTTTTTTATCTTCCGTGACCACCATTATTCTTTTATTTGGCGTTTCATTTCGTAAAATGGATTCTCTTGCCTCTACGTGTCTTTGATGTTCTCCCATAACCGTTACCTCAAATGTTTGTTTACTATTTTAACTGCCTCTAAAGCATGTTTTCGTGTTTGCTTTATCATTTCAAATGACTCTGGCGTTTCTGCTTTCTTAAATTTTGAATTCGATAATTGTTTCTTTGTTTGTTTTGCGTAATTACTTCTAACATTCTTTATGAATTCCTTTGAGTTTTTCATATTACTCAATCCACCTTTACCAAGAACTCCATTTTGTTCTAATGTCTTTGCCATTCCTATAATTCCAATACAGAAACTTTTTATGGATACATTTTCGGTATCTATTCCCTTATACTTAATAAGTAGTGGGTCAATCTTTATTTCTTTAATATTTATTTTTGGGTCGTTTAGTTTAACTAAAAAACGAGTTGCGTGATACATAAACTTACCAATATCTGTTGAAATTAACTTAAACTCTATTCCTTTTCTATTTCTTGACGTAACTAAAATGTTATTCTTGAATCTTCCCAAAACACCCTCTGTTCCAAATGACATTGTTACTGTATTTCCAAGAGCACTATATAAATTTCCAATAGTAAACCCCTTTAATCCATATTGTGGCTTATATCTTCCACTCATCCAGTCTGTATATGGTTTGAATGTCAATATCAAATCAACTTGACTATAAACTTCCTCTCCCAAATTGAAAATTACTGAATTTCCTTTGGTGTGTAATGTATCAGTAATCTCTACGTTTTTTGGAGCCTTTGTTTTTACATAAGTAAGAAAAGTTTCAAGATATTTTCGTCTTATTGCATTTTCCTTCTTTCTAAAATCTTTTTGGTCTATAACTGAAATTGGTATTTCTACCAACATATCAATATCACCATATATTTTATCAACTTTATGTTTCAAATCATGCTTATAGTAACTTGTAGATCCAACTGGAGTTAATTTACCAAGTGGTTGTAGTCCACTCGTTTTCAAAAAAACATTAAAATTTTTAACAAACCTCTCAAACTCTTTTACTGACGCCTTCACTATCATTGGAGTTAATTTAGTTTTCTGGGTTTTTACTGTTTCCCATCCGCCCATTTTTTATAACTCCTTTGGAATTGGGAATTTATATCTTGTTAGTGTAGTTTTGTATGCATCAAATATTTTCCTATTCAACTTTTTAAATAAAAAGTCCTTTGACTTCATCAACTTATATAATTTTTCAAATGAATCAATATCTTTAAACGTGCGTTTTGATCCGAATAAAAATTTTGCTAACTTATCCATATCCCCAATTACTTTTCTTATTTTTAGTTTAACTCGTTTTCCCTTTTCGTTTGTGGTAAAATCAACTAACTCTACACCATTTTTCCAATTCATTTGAAATTTTCTCTTAACGTCAGGATCTTTTGTTTTTAATATCGTTTGAGAAAAAATATCTGCAATTAATAAATTACGATATACTGCTTTGTATTTACTTCTATAATCTGATGCAGAAAGTGCTTTTTTCATGAATTCTAAATCACCAATCATAACATCAATCTGAACATATCCAGGATCACCTAAATCATTTCCATCTTTATCTACAGCGTTTAGTTGAGTACCACTTTTATCTACAAGTGGGGTGATGAAGTGAGCCTGTTTTAATCCCTTATTAATTTTATGATCCTTAATTTTAGTTCTACCTAAAAACTTATCTAACTCTCCCCAAAATTCAGTTGCTTCACCGTTAAACTTCATAATTTTAGCCATGACTGATACATCTACTGCAATATCAATATCCCCTAAAAATGGTTTTTTATAGTTTCCTATGATTGTGTATTTTAATTTTTTTAGACCAGCATCTACGAGAGATTTTTTGATTGTAGCATCCAGATGTTCACTTGGGACTACTGAATTTACATCACTAAAAACATTACCACCTTCAAGTAATAAACGTTTAAAATGTCTCTTTATTTCTTCTCGTATTAATTTTCTTACACTATTTTCCGTTATCATCAATTCTCTCCCTAATCTACATTACGGTCTAAATACATTTGAGATACAACTTCTGGAGTATTTTTCTTTAATAAGTTTTTCATATTCTTAATTCTATTAATTGTCAATATTATACTTTTTCGTGTATCTTCACGTTTCTTTGGAATGGTTACTAATTCATCACCATCACTTTTAAATTCAGCGGCTATTGATTTAACACTTGCTTCAAGTTTAACCAAATAACCTTCAAGTCCAGTTGGGTCTACCTTAATGCGTTTAACCAACTCTTTTTCTGCGTTCTGTAAATCATTCATGTATTTCCAATTGCGTTCTTTACGAGCAGTAAACTGATTTTTATCTACTATCTTGACCACATTTCCATCAGGAACATATAATACAAGTCCTTCATCTTCTTCACCAAATGCACGTTGAAAATCTACTTTCAATACTTTACCTTTCATCTTTTTACCAATCAAATTTGCTATTCTCTGTATTTGATATTTGATTTTTTTATGGTGTGGTTTTCTTGCTGGGGTATTTAATAAATTTCCATATTTTTCAATCATCTTACTTAACAAAATTTCATAACTTTCTTCAAAATGAACTTGTTTTAAATTTACTTTTGGATTTGAAAAGAATTTAATGGTAGTTTTCTTATTTGCTTCTTTAGCAAATACATCGTGAAATGCTATTGGAGTTTCTACACCATCAACTATTATTTTAAATAATACTACTATACCATCACCAATTTTTTCTGGATCATATAATACTATATTGTAATCCCATGATGGTATTGCCTCACATTCAATAGATATGTTTTTAGTATTACCTTCAATGCCAAATTTCTTTGCATATTTATCTACTATTTTCTTATATGGAATTTTCTTTAATAATTTATGATACTTTACGAAATCTTCATAAAAATATAATGAAGGATAATCTTTTTCGTGTTTAACAGTTTTAGTTTTTGATCCTGAATAAAACCCTCCACCCCTTATTCCAAATTGGAAAAAGTGACCATCTACCTTTTCATTAACTTCAAATTTTGTATTGTCGGCATTCCACAGTTTTAAGAAGTTTAATAAATCCTTTGGTTTCATATCCTCTATATGTTTAATACCTTCTGTTAAAACTCCCTCTGTGATACCAAATTTCGTCTTAAAGATACCATATACGGACTTATTAACTTTACCGTATAGAGTTTTAAATGCATCCTTTGGATTATCACCTTTGAATGCATTTCTAACAACAGTTCCACTAATAGTTTTTCCATCAATTTTCATTTGAAGTTGTGGGACAGTAATTACATATCCTTTTGTTTCAAAACTTTCCATATCTTTACCTGTATATGGGTTATAATACTTTCCACTTAATCTACCAGCATCCTTTTCACCGAGACCAACTACCAACGCAGTAGTTTTCTCATCAAACTTAGACTTTATCTCTACAGTATTATATGGATTTTTAACTTGAATGATGTTAGATTTTGGAACTTTAAACATTTTAGATATTATAGCTTCTTTTTCCTTAAAATCAAATGGTGATTTACCATCAGTTTTATTTGAAGTTCCTATAAATACATTTTTCTTACCGAATTTTTTAACTAAGAATTCGTATGCGTGATGATGTCCTTTATGATATGGTTGGAATCTACCGGAGTATACTGCTATGGTTTTTTTTATTTCACCAGTATCTTCCAATAATTCTTGTATTAACTGTGTTGCTAATTTACTCATCTTCGTCCACCTTTATCAAAGTCCTTTGAAAACTTCTGTAATTTACCAAATGCTCTAAACTTTTTCATTTTCTCTTGTTTACTCCATTTCATTTTATCAAATACTTTCATTCTCTCCGTTAGTGGAAGTAGTGATGACAATTTAATCATATTTTACCAACTGTGACTTCATTTTTATATGTGGATATTTCCGTTTTAATTTCTTTACTGCATTTACATTTTTATTGGAATCATCGAAAAATGCTATATCATCGTATCCTTTTTTGATTTGGCCTTCTACCCAATCCGCTTTCTTTTGTGGATTTGCATCTGCAAGTGCTACTACAAATACATCTCCGTGGCCACTATCCTTAAAAAATTGTCTGACTGGTTTATATTTTGATCTGGCTGTAAGTATAGTTAGACGACGATTTCCAACTGCACTATGTATTCTCTTAAATACCTTAAACATACTTTTTATTTTTTTAGGGTCTATTACTTTATCAAATTCTGAAAAATCTATTTCATCACCTGGTTCTGGTTTATATACTGCGTATAGTCCTGGTGTCATTGTTATTTTCTTTCCATTACGCATTAAATAAACTTTAGAATTAGATTTTACTAGTGTATCATCAAAATCAAATACTCGGAGTTTTTTTTCTATTAATAAATCTTTAAGTTTTATCACTACCTAATTCCATCACATAATATAGTATTACAAACACCACCGCACTCAATAATAAAAAATCAAATTTTGCTACTATGAAATCACTAAACATTACTTATCTAGCTTCCAACGTTTATCTGCTATTTTCTTCATACTTTTAAGAATAGTTTCTAATGCAACTACACTCTGATAATTATGTTTCCAATTTGGTTTAACAAAATCTTTATTTGTCCTGTTGGCCGTATTAAATATTTTATTAGCATGACCAAGAACTGTTTTAGCATATATTCTAAATTTTTTAGTTAGTTCTTCCCTTCCACTTTCACTAATAATCTCTCTAATCTTTTTTCGTAATACTCGTTCTTGTAATTCATCTTTTGCCATCATCATCTCCCGTTTAGATATTTTAACTTTTTGTTTTCCGATTTCTCTCGGTTTGTCTATGTGAAATTGTGCTATTATTTTATATCCCAAGTTTTAATAGATTTTAAAACATAAGTAAGCGTTCCAACCTCATAATTAAATGCCTTTGCTAATTTATCATTTTTAAGATGTAAAATCATTGAGTATTTCTTAAATGTTTCTATTGAAGATTTAAGTGTTTTTACTATAGCCATTTTATTTCCAGCACCTGCATATTCATTCAAAAGTTCTTCTCTGATGAGTTCTCTTAGTTGTGTTTTAGTTATTTTCATTTTATTTCTCCATTAAAGTGTATCACTCAAATTTCATTGGTTCTTGTGCCACTTTGTCTGCAAGTGTACCTATACCAAAACTGACCTGGGATAAAAGTTCAAGCCAAGAATCCAAATTTTCCTTTCCTTTTATTGAAGATTTTACCTCTTTGATAGCCTTACCCAACATCTTTTCATAAACCAGTAAATGTTTTAATAATTCCTTTTTCCTCGTTGGGTCATCCCACCCCTCATTTAACTCTTCCCGAATCATTTCTTTTAATTGTGTTTTAGTTATTTTCATTCTACTATCCTCCAAACCTACTGTTTTTCCACATCAACTTCTGCAATCTTTCATACTCACGTTGTTGTTCTGGTGATATTTTAATTGTTTTCAATGGCCCAAATATTCTTTGTTTTCTACTGTTTTGTTTATAAACATCATCCATCTTCTTTTCATCTTTATCTACTGCAATTACTTTTTTAAGGTTGCTACTTACCACTATCCAATATCCAGCCTTTCTCATTTCTTGTGCCTTGTCAATAGTAATGTCTACTTTTTCGTTTAGTAAATCTATTAGTTTAATCATTTTATACCCATCAACTCTAATTCTTTTTCCCAGAATAATCCGTATACGGCTAATGCATTGACTTTAACTAACACATTCATTGTGTTTCCAACGTGAAATACTTCTTGTTCATTTCTTTTTAATCCAACTTCTTTTCCAATCTTACCTAACCACTTATAATTACCAACAAAATTATTATCTATTTTAGTAATAATAATTGATTCTGGATAATCGGGCTTAGCATTATATTTAGCAAACTTTTGAGCTAAATCAAAATTATATGTAAATGATTGTACTGGTCGTCTTGACCTATACTTCATTTTTAAAAACAACCATTTGTCATCTCGTTTAGCTATTTTTAGTTTTTTTAAATCTTTTTTAGATATAGCCGTTCCTCTATACACTTCACCACTAATCGGGTTTAATTCTTTTGAGTATTTAGATTTTTTTGAATACAAAGATTTAATAGTAGAATCTATTTTAGTAGTTCTTTCACCGCCAGCTTTCATATACTTTTTTAACATTTCTATTTCAGTATCTAAGTTTTCTGTCAATAAATATTTTAGTTTGATCATAATTTATCTCCTAATAATAAAAAGCTATGTTTAGTTTCAGTTCTTACAATATGTACGTACTTTTGCCAATTGCCGTTTTGTAATGATATCCGCATCTAATAATAGGTGCCCTAATTTTGCATCACCATTCACTTTACTTCTCCTTATTTACCCCTTTAATAATTCGTGATATAATTTGTCAAGCATAATTTTGGTAAAAGCGTCATATTCACTTAATGCACTTTTAATCAATTTATTTGAAGCACTCGAATATTCTTTTGATTTGGATTTAGCGAACTTTTTTAATTCCTTACCAAAATCTTCAGCTTTATTTCCAATAGCCAAATACTCATCGTCATCATGTGGATGATAATAATCATTCTCATTCAAGAGCTCTTCCCGAATCATTTCTTTTAATTGTGTTTTAGATATTTTCACTTCATTTCTCCAATGAATTTACAATGTTCATAATGCCCTTATTTCGTTTTTGGGCTCCATTATGTGTGGATAATCCCTTTTTACCTGCAAAATTCTTTTCCAATGACTTGACTATTTTTGGGTATGCTATTCCACCACCACTTTCGGCCCATTTTCTACTTCCCCTTTCTATTAATTTAGAGGCTTTATTTAATTTCATCGTCATTATCTTGGAAGTCTTTTCATGCCAAAATTTAACTTCATTATCTTCAATTTGTAATATGACTATTTTACTAATACCATTTAACTCAATCCAATATACAGTTAAGGGGGCAATATACATTGATTCATTTAATGTATTTTCTTTAACTAAAATTTTTGATATATACGTTGAAATTCTGAATTTAGTTCCGGCTACAGGGACCAAACCCTTATCTTTAACTTTCTGTGTAATATCATATTTACCATTTCCCAATTCTTTAATGAACCAATCACTTTTACCGACTCTACCTTTCCATATTTGTTTTTCTATCATATGTTTAATGGCTCGCTTGTCGGTAGCGGTAAGGTGTCCGTCTAATACTTTTATCTTTATTTCATTGAGTAGGTCTTTGAGTTTAATCATAATTTATTCCTATTAAAAGTAGGCGTCACCACCTCTATCTGAAATCCATTTGTTGATGTCTTTGGGTTCATTTGTTATTTCTATTTTATTGCCAAACATCTTTTTAGCTTTTTCTATTTCTTTTCTTTTTTGTTTACCTTCAGTTGAATTATAGTCATCTTCAAATACTTCGTCGTCATAGTAATACATATCTTCTATATACCCCAATACATCCACTACCATAATTTTGTCAACCACTAATTCGTTCCACCACCAATCACCTGTAAATGGGTGTGGTTCTCCGAAATGTTTATTTAATTGTTTTTGATGTGTCTTTATTACTTTGACAACACCCTTCTCATATAAATTGAATACTTTTTTCACTCCCCTTTTATCTAACGTATTTCCATCTTTATCTTCTAAGTGACTAAACAGGCCGTGTACATTTCTTTTATATTTTAACTTTAACTTGCGTATAATGTCATCAAAAATAAAAGTCATCTTTCCTTTTATTTTATCACCTATTTTACTATCTGATGCTTTATTTAATAAATAAGTCAATGACGATGAAAATTGTGGTTCAGTTGATACCCACCTCATTCCAGTTTCATCTGGTCGAGACATTATATCATCGGAAGAAGCTATTTTCAATTTACCTATCATATGGACAAGAAACCCACCATCGGTTCTAATTCCACTTAGATTTCCTATATTACTTTGAGAAGTTGTAGTAAATGTTGAAAGTGCCTTTGATGTACCTTGAAGTTTTTTTAGATTTACCAATCCTTTAAAATCCGTTACATGAAATGTTGGAATATCTACATCACCTACAATTACATCTACCACTTTTTTTGATAATGGAATCATAGTAGAATCCATCATATTTAGTTGAGAGTCTTCCCAAGATATTACTTCATATAATAAATCTTTTAATTTAATCATAATTTATCTCGGTGGGTTATAATCCCACGGTCCCCAATGTTCGTGTTTTAACATATTTATCATTGTTTCTTCAACTGAATATTTGTGAATCTTTTTACCATTCGCTGGTATTCCACCTAACTCATAGTATTTCTTTTTATTAAGTATTATTTTTCTATTATTACTGAAATCTAATACCATCCCACCTTTCTCAATCCAACAATGACCGAATGGTTTGCCATTAGTGGATAGTATCGCAAGACCATGACACAATACTAAATCTTTATCGTGTCCTTTACTAACAAATCTACCGTTAGCTTCGTAGCAATCACCTTTACCTGCCACTATCTCTTCTTCAACATTTTTTGTTTTTCAATCCACTTTTTAGCTTGTCTATTCTTAATAGGTGCCTTTATAAATTTACCAATACCTTTACCGACCAACATATTAAATTTACTTGTTGCTTGTTTTGTACTTAAATGTTTATTATTGTCAACTAATAGGAAATTGGCATTTCCAAATAACCCCTGGAAATAAGCCATATTCTTTTGAACTGAATGCCAATATTTTTCAACAACATGAGCTGGTAATCTTCGTGGTCTTTCTTCATTTCGCTGTTGTGCAATTTCCAATGAAGTATTTACAAATACCATGAATGTATCATATCCCAATTTCATTAAATCTTGTCGTTCATTCTTTACATCTTTAAATTTATGACCCGTACCATCAATAATAACACCCAATCTACCTTCTGTATAATTTTTTAGTCGTTGTTTACTTAATGCTTTTGTACGAGTTCTCATACCACTGTAATCATCGTATTCTGGGTCAGTAAGTTGTTTGAATAACTCTTCTGGCATATTGTCAATGTCGACAGTTCCAAAATATTTTTTCATAAATTTTTCTAATTCAGTATCTTGATTAACCATTTTTAATCCGGTATAGGATACGCTAACTTTTTTGGGTATTCCGAATAATTGAGATGCAACGTAGGTTTTGCCTGAATTGTGGACATTAACTTCTGATTTTCCCACATAATAATTATGATTATTATTTATTCGTAAATCATATACATATTTTTTATCATATTTTATTAGCTTAATTGATTTAATTTTCACCATATTCTCCGTGATTTTTAATAAATCTAATATTTTGTTTTTCTGACCAAAATATTTCTTTATTTTTTAATAGTGATTTTATATTTACCATTGATATATGACAATAATCACCATCCCATTTTTTACGTGAATTAACATAGCTACAGTAACGTCTATTATTAAATTTAAAATTACACCTATCACATTTATATGATATACTTTGACCTGTATGTGGGTTTCCTGTTTTAGTATAAATTAAATCAGTTGCTAATAACATAATACGTCATCACCATCTTTCAAATCCTTTGCCATAATCCAGTTACCATTCGATAGTCTTATTTCATGATCTAATGTACAAACAACAGTTTCACCAGTTTCCAATTCTATATTTACCATTTCAGTATCAGCATCGTACTTAAAAAGTTCAACTACTTCTGAAATTTCTGATTTACCTTTTGTGTTCAATGTCCAAACTCTTTCACCTTTAATTACTTCAGATATTTTAGTATATCCAGTTTCAGTTTTTATTAATGTATTTTCATCGAAGCAACCTGGACCACCGGCAAGGAATACCGCTTTGAATATGCCTGGATCATTTACTCCCTCGTTTAATTGTATAAGATCTTTTAATTTAATCATTGTCCTTGTCCTTATTCATAAAAAATATATTATCCATCAACTATAAATATAAGAGAATGGAAAAGTTAGATATTATTTAGAATACTTTGACATCGTATTTTTTAGAAAACTGGAAGCCGTCCTGTTTAGTATTTACTATTGGATGCCCTTTTATGTTTAGACTTGTGTTTAAAACCATAGGACAACCTGTTTTCTCATAAAACTCTTTAATAAGTTTATAATAACCTGGATTATCTTCTTTACTGACTGTTTGAACTCTGGAAGTATTATCCACGTGACATATTGCCGGATACTTATCTGGCCACTTACACTTTGCAGTGAATTGCATAAATTGGGATTTACGAACTGGCATATCAAAAATTTCATGAGCATGTTCTTCCAATACTGATGGGGCGAATGGTCTAAATTTTTGTCGATGCTTTATAACATTTACTTTATCTTTTATATCATCACCTCTTGGGTCTGCTAATAAACTTCTATTTCCAAGTGCTCGTGGACCAAACTCAGCTCGTCCATTTGCCACCCCTACTATGTTTCCTTTAAGTAGTTCATTTAATACTTTTTTAACTGGATATTTTCCATCTATGTTATGTCCTGTGAATGGAGTCTCCCAATTTATATGTTTTCCATAAACATATGCCGCAGAACCGAGTGATGAACCAGCATCACCAGGATTTGGTAATATCCATAAGTCAGGATAGTAATCACGGGCTATAATAGAGTTAGCTACACAATTCAGTGCAACTCCCCCCATATAAACACAATTATTAGTTTCAGGAATAAGTTTTTGAGTGAGACTGAATACCTTATGGATTTCTTCTTCGCATATCCATTGGACATTTGCTGCTATATTAAACTTCCAATCATCACTATCATCATCTGGGTAGTATTCTGGATTCCAATCTAAACAACCTCTATGTAAATTGTTCTTTAAATCAATCGGTTTATCGGAGTCATTAAAGAAATCTTCACGAATACTATTCTTTAGTTTGTGGTCTTGTGTTCCCCAACCTGCCATTCCCATTAAGATGTATTCATCTTCTTGTGGTTTTAATCCAAGTCGTTGT
>Ga0233446_1000849_pt1 | contig 26473 bp, 32 predicted proteins | sample SI_124_October20_4_FD_182780 | JGI IMG/M metagenome (GOLD analysis project Ga0233446, IMG submission 182780) | Seawater microbial communities from Saanich Inlet, British Columbia, Canada - SI_124_October2016_120_MG | ecosystem: Environmental > Aquatic > Marine > Inlet | place: Canada: British...
AAAAATATATCTGTGAATCAGTCAAGCAATCTCCTGGGTCTATGATAGCGGAGCCAGTAGATGAATATGAAGATAAAACCATTTATCGAATTGAAGACAGCACAGGTGAGTATATTGGTCTAATCACTACCGATATAGAGGGTGTTACTGGTTTAGTCTGCAAAGATAGGAGTGAAGTATGAGTAAAGTGCTGAATCTATACGCAGGCATTGGCGGTAATCGTAAGCTGTGGGAAAATGTAGAAGTGACAGCCGTTGAGATGAATCCTGAGATTGCAGCGATATACCAGGACTTCTTCCCCGATGATACTGTGATAGTAGGTGATGCACACCAATATCTTTTAGACCACTTTAAAGAGTTTGATTTTATTTGGAGTAGCCCACCATGTCCGAGTCATTCAAGGGCTAATTACTGGGCGAACGCTGCCGAGAATCGCACAATCGCTTATCCTGATATGACACTTTACCAGGAGCTATTATTGCTTAAGCACTACTTTAAAGGCGAGTGGGTAGTAGAAAATGTTATCCCTTATTATACTCCATTAATAGAAGGGGTGGAGATTGGGAGGCATCTATTTTGGTCAAACTTTTATATACCCAATAACGGAGACACTTTCTCATATAAAGGTAACGATAGGTGCAGCGACTTACAGCCCATGCTTGGTTTTGATTTAACTGGATATAGGCTCAAAAACAAACTTCAGGTATTGAGAAATTGTGTCTCACCCAAAACTGGCTTACACATCCTAAACACAGCAATCGGCGCAATACCACCAATACAAGAGGGGCTATTCAGCCCACATAAGGAGGATGAGAGATGAAACAGAGCTACAATTTAAAGCCACATAAACCAGCAAGGGTCGCAATGGTTTTGTATAATGAAAGATATGCGAGACAGGGTGGTGGAAGTATTGACTTTTGGAACAAGCTGACAAAAGGTGAAAAAGATACGTGTAGAAAGATAGTCAGTGAAATAGAATCTGCACCAAGCGAGGACTAACCCATGACAATACTTGAACAGAGGATTAAAGAGTACGAGGCTACAGGGAAAGAAGCGATATTTGAGGGATGTGGTTACTATGATGATTTTGTCGAATGGCTTGCCAATAGAGATGAATGGGTGAGTGTGGAGGATAGGTTGCCGAAAGAGGGGCAGGTCGTTGATGTGATTGTAAAAGATTCTCAACAATTCGATTATCAACTTCACCGAGACAGGTGGTGCGACATTAAATTTATCAATAATCAATGGGAATCTTATCATGTTGATGCGCTTAAAATAGAGGGAGTCACCCACTGGAAACCACTACCACAGGCTCCACAGGAGGACAAATGAGCAGGACTGAGGTAACTATACACACAAAACCATTAACCCGTAATGAGGAGCATAAGTTGATAGCTTTAATTGTGAGGTGTGGATATGCTGTCTATGTCACATACGATGATTCTGGGATAGCCTTCACTGTTGATGATGGTGAGGCACTAACTAAGATTAAGGATAACGAATGACCCCACTAAACATCCTATTCGCTATTATCCTAACTGGCATGGTCGCAACTGTCCATATAAACAACCCTGCTCCAGAACTAATGGGGCGTGATACTGTGGCGGTTATTGGTGAGATTACTATATGGAAGGATCTGTATGAAATTCTGGACTAAGTTAATCGCAGTTATTATTGGTGGTATCTTCATAATGCAGTGTGCTATGGTGCCGGTGATGATCACACGCCAGGCTACGTTACAGCGCCAAGTGAGAAAGCTCCAAGCAAATCAACGGCTTATTATCCTGGCGATAGGTGAACTCGACCAACAGATCAAACACGAAGAATACAAGATGGCAATCTATACGGCTGCCTATAAATAGTTGTCCGTCATCCCAGCAGTTGACTGACTGATTAAGGTCAGGGGTTTTTACCCTTGGCCTTTTTTTATTCCTATCCGATGCCCAACGTATCCGATGTCATCCAAATGTGGTCGATTCGAGAATCGCAAATGAGACTCATTCGCATTTAGAAAATGGTCTCAAGTCACTGATTTATTTTATTTTATGAAAATGCTTTTTTTGTTTGTTATGTCAAAAATTAGCCTTATATAAGGATTAATTAAAACAGGAGATCCAAACAATGGAACATGATGACATTAAAAAATTAGAGAAGTTAATTGCCTTGTGTGCATTAGACACTGGCAATGGATGCACATTGGAACAAGGTCGCATTGTAGATGATTTTGATTTCAGACAGTTTGACAAGCTAGTATCTGAGTCAATGGCAATCATCAAAAAATACAAGGCTATATATTATGTTTAAACTTTTCCCGAATAATGATGAATTTGAATTGTGGATCGCATTAGGCGCGGTTTTGATGGGAGCAATATTGATAATAATGGGAGTAAATTTAAAATGACAAGCGCGCAGCGGATCCAATTCAGGGCCGGCTATATGGATGCCCTGGATGATAAAAAGGAAAATAGACAAAAAGACCTTGAGCTATTGGCCAAGGTAAAGAGTAGCCAGTATATTAATGGATATAAAAGAGGAATTGGGAAATAATATGATTAATTTAAAGCAATTTAGCGATGATCAGATTTTAAATGAGTATAATTTGAGATTTAGGTCGATAGGTGAGTATAGGCAAAAAATGTCATCAAGCGCAATGGTCAAGGCTTATTTATCAAATATATTAGATGATAAAGAAAAAGACAGGGAACATTTTTTCTGCATCTTTTTAGACGGCCAAAATAGCGTTATCTCAATTGATACGCTTTTTACCGGATCACTAACGACCAGCGCCGTTTATCCGAGAGAAGTGATAAAAGCAATTTTAAAACACGAAGCTGCGAATGTCATCCTAGCCCATAATCATCCTAGTGGATCGCTACAGCCTAGCGGATCTGATCGCGCGGTGACTAAAAAGCTACAAGCAGCTTGCAGTTCAATAGATGTGGGAATCTTGGACCACATTATAATAGGCGACGGTTATTTCTCTTTTGCCGATCACAATTTAATATGATCCAGGAGATCAAAAACCACATTGCCCGGGGAAATCTTAAACTGGGAAAAGATACGGCCATCTTTAACATTGGACCAGCTAAGACTTGCGCAGCGGATAGGCTAGGACTTTGTAAGGTCAGTGCAATTTGTTATGCCAAAAAAGCTGAAAAGATGTATTCTCAGGTTTTACCTTATAGATTGAGACAAGCTAAAATATGGGATCGATACACTTTTAAGCAAATAGCACAAGCGATTGGTGAGATCCGGAAACCCGGCGAGATAAAATATTTTCGCTTTAATGAATCAGGGGATTTTAGGAATCAAAGTGACGTTTTGAAAATGCAAGGTATAGCCAGCTATTTATACGAACATCATAATATCATAACCTATGGCTATACGGCGCGCTTGGATCTTGATCTGCCCAGCGGCCTGGATTATTTTGTTTTGACATTATCCGGTGAATATTACCAGGGGTTTAACTCGTTTATTCCTGTTGACAAATTTACAGGCGTTAACCTGGAATGTAATGCAAACTGTAGGACTTGCAATTTATGCAAAGTTAATAATAACAATGTAATTGAAGTGCTAAAACACTAACAAAAGGTAGGTAATTATGCAAGTTTACATCCAGGGGACAAAAAAGGCGATTAATGAACAACTGGCGCAAGGTGAAAGTCTTATCTTCACCGAGTATAAAATGTTTAACATTAATAATTACGGCTTCTCAAGACTTCCACAAGGCACAGTTGTAAAATTTTGGCTTAAACGAGATCCCAGCGGCACACCTATAGCAAAATCATATGGCCAAGTTAAGAATAGCAAGATAATATGACTCGCAACCTGTACAAACTAATTATTTCATGGAATATAGTTTGTTTAATCATACTGCTATCAATAGCAGTGGGGAAAGGGTGAAGAGTGGCGCACATGGCTTATGATGGAAAGTAAAGCTATCAAATAGACACTAAACACAACTAACTAACAACTAAGCCAGGTTTGAGGATCTGGCTTTTTTATGTCTTGCAAGTTATCAACAGCCCCTTTAATAATGTGGATAAGTGGAAACGCTATGAGCTTAGTGATTGATAATACAAGGCCATGTAAGGGCTACAGGGAAACGCTAGGTCTTTGAGCTAGTGTTGATAGTGACCCGACTATAAGCGTTTAGACCCTCGCGTAACTATGCTATGAGTTACTAATGACAAGGCCCCTCTGATTTATATTGCCCATGTTGTCGAAGTTGTGCTAAAACTTCGCGCTTACTGTATTAACAATAGGTTATGTCATTAGTGTGCGGATTATGTGCGGAAAGTTGGATCATCCGGCCAGTGTATAGATGGTAATGAGACTCGTTCTCATTAAAGAGGGGGGGTGCGGACCTGGGGGTGGTGGTCTTCATATATACTATATCGTCCGAGCCTAGAGCCATCAAAAAAAATAAAAAACCTAAAAAAAATCAATTCTCTATAAATTAGCTATTGTCTAATCTAATTTTTATATTAATATGTATACTAGTTATAACTCAATGCTAAATAACTCACCAACCCCTTCTCACTACCATATAATATTTCTCTTGCTATCCCCACGATCTGTGCTATCTTAGTGCTAACCTGGCCAAGCCGGGAGTAAACGAGAAAAGGAGAGGGAATATGAAACATAAACACTTTAAAGAAATGACAGAGTATGCTATTGATGCTCAGAAGACTGATAAGCCTTGGGAGTTGTGGGAAACAAGCATGACTCCAGGAACAGACCTTTGTCAATGGAGGCCAGTTGGTAGTCACCCAGCTTGGCACACTTTCTGTGCTTACCGCCGTATAGACCCCTACCGAGAGCTTAAAGAGGCACAGGAGCGAGGGGAAACGATACAAACTCGTGATGGCAGTGGTGGGTGGTTCGATGTAATTAAGGGGTTCGCTGTCTATGATGCTATTGAGCGTGGTGATGCCCTACCATACCCTGTTGAAGATTACCGCATCAAGCCAAAGACCAAGAAACTCTATTTGTGGGCTGTTAATTCAAATGGTTCATGGAGTGTTCATAGTTGGATGTGTGAGACAGTAGATGAAGTTCAACAGGCGTATAATAAAGATGTTGTGAACGAGTTCAAGCGCCTCGACAACACTATAATAGAAGTGGAAGCATGAAAAGATCCGCATTCCTCGCATTAATGGTGTCACCGCTTGTATTGCCATTTGTGAAAACGGAAGCTCCTGTAACCGTCAATGATGATTTGATTGAGCATAATGGACTTGTTTTTTATAATAGTCAGTATCGTAAGTTGTTTCCGCTTAAATATTACGGTTTAGATGACCATCGCCTTGATGCCATGCGGTATTACAGTGGCTCACAATTTTCTGAAGCCCAAATCCAAATGCTAAAGAATCAGCGTAGCATTCAAACGCTTAATTATATCAAAAAGGTATCATCATGAGCAACAAAGAAACTCGCCACGCCGAGGCCAACGCGGTAGTGACAGGATTAGAGAGTATTGCAGGGATTGCACCGGAGGCAGCGAGCAAGTTTCTGCGTGAGACAGGGAATTACATTATTTCGTTAGTTGAGAGAGTTGATGCGCTAGAAGCGCCTGAAGAGGAGAGTAAAAATGACAAAACCTAGTATTGACGTTAAGCACCGGAATTTACCAGTAACGATCTTCGAGTTGCCATCGGGATTGGTTTTTAAGGAGATATTGACCGTAATCGAGGAATATGCTCGAAATCGCAAGATCACGGCATGTTTTGTTAAGATGGACTCTCAATATGACCTGTATAGCGTGAACGCCGAGGGCAAGGCATCACAGATCCACGAGGATATCGGGCAGTGGTTCCATGTTCCTGATACTGTGTGTAATGTAACGCAGATAGTTCGCGCCGATTCTTCTGCCTCATTAGTTGAGCAGTGTGAAGAGGCTGGTTGCCTACCATTTAAGATGTATTCCAAACAATTTGTAAAAGATCTCATCGAGGCTCTTTCTTGAGCATCGCCGTACCAGCATACGAGTGTGGTGATTGGGTAAAGATGCGGAACGACCCCATCGAGCAAGTTGGGATTGTGGTTGGGTATAAGGTGGTGAATAACGGCGACCCTGATTATTTGGTGATTTGGAATCCAGGACTATCTCAGTGGCACGCGAACTACGAGATCGAAACCGCGACAAAACTACAGGATGTTCCGTTTTTAGATGATTAACTGATTGCCATAGCCCACGCTATGGATTATATTACCTCTCATTGTTCTCCTCTCGAATAACAAAGGCTACCAACTTCCGGTGGCCTTTGTGTTTTTACATGCCTATAGCTTAGACTTGTAAGAAAAACATACCTATATTTCTTACAAAAATCGACATATCTTTTTGCATGAAATCGAGTATAGCCCTATCTTACGCAAACTTATTAACGTGTCGCAGGTAGCGACATATCGGCAGAACGTGTACGCATTCTTTCAATCAGACGACACTTTTTTTGCAATCAGCCGATTTATATATAGTATGTCCACGTTTTCTGGACATACTAACAAGATAAGTGCTATAAACTGGCTATTTAATTGCGCTTACATAAAGTAAAAGGTGGTGAAAACTTGACATTTGGTTTGCATAAAAGCGAGTATGGTGTCATCTTGTGCAAACTTAATCACTGGAATCTAAATGAGAATTATTCTCATTTACCGATTTGCGGAGCTAATTTTATTTCGTAAATTGTAAGGTATGCCAAAGACTTCTACTCCCATGCGAAAAAAAGAACGAGATGCATTGTTAGCACCTACTATGGTGCGCGTTTGTCATTTGTGTGGGTCTGACTTCCAGCTGGGTGAGAGAAAAATTGACAAAAAGAAGTGCGACAGGTGCCATCAGGAGAAGAAGGTAGTCTCAACTGCTGCGAAAAATACGAGGATTCGCCTGGCTGAAAAAGGATTCGAGGGCGACTTGACTACTCAATTGAGTGCTTACGAGTCTGAGGTGATATTAAAGGGTGAAGAACTTTTACAAGCCTACGCTGCCACAATGGAGACAATGGGGTTTGACAATAAAGACACATTAATGACATTGCCACCACCGGAGCTAGTGATCGATGAGCATGAGGCGACTAATGAGTTTTCGCCATTCTTGAAGCAGATGTTTTTGGCATTGTATGTTAAAATGCCGAGACAGGATTTGATGATATTGGAACATCTAGGGATTTCCGAGAAGCGGTATAAACAAGATCTCAAAAAATACCCTGAGTTTCATGATGCGATTATGCAGTGTGATAGGAAGCACTTGAAATTATTAGAGATCGTTGGATTTCATAATGCACTGAATCCGAAGGCTACATCAGAGAGAATATTTTTACTAAAAGCTGGTGATCCTGCGAGATATCGTGAGTCTTATAAGGGTGATACGTTTAATATGGGGCAAGTTAATATCACGGTGAGCAGTAATATTAAAGGGCTGGGGATTGCGAAGAATGCGGTGTCTGGTGGGAAATCGCAGAAATGACCCAAGCACCTCACATATCAGGATTATCTTTGCCAACTCGTGACTATGAGTTAAATCTCAATTATCTGAATGAGGTGGGTGAAGGATCATTGCCTACACCGAAGCAGGAGCAATTCCACGTGATGGTGAATAATCCTGACCCACTAAAACGTATGAAGCATACAGTGTTTGCAGGTGGATTTGGAACAGGCAAGACGGATGCGTTGGTGATTGAGGCATTGGCACAAACTTTATTAGTTCCAGGGAATCTAGGGCTTATTGGCAGGAAAACGATTGATTCATTCCGGAAGTCAACGTTAGAGACTCTTTTAAGGTTAGCTCCCCCTGGTTCTATTATCAGGCACAATAAGACCGAGCATGAGATCGAATTTATTAACAAGTCTAAGATCGTGTATATGCAGCTTGATGCTGGTCGTGATGCCGTTGATCGTATAAAATCGATGAACCTTGGATGGTTTGCAGTTGACCAGTTGGAAGAAATTGACCAGGAGGTGTATCTTGCAGCGCAGGGTCGTTTACGCCGTAAGGGTTCTAATAGATGCGATTTTCATACTGTCAACCCTGCTGGCCATGATTGGATCTGGCGTATATGGGTTAATGGTGAGGCTCCGGATGGTGAGGCTCTTGAGTATGGGCTTATCGAAAGTATTACATGGCCTGAAAATGTCCCGGGTCCGAAAGATGACGCAGAGGTGGCTGCACACTCAGATAATCCGTATTTACCTGCGGATTATATCAGATCGCTCTTAGCATATCCGGAGCGTTGGAAAAAAAGATTTGTTCATTGCCATTGGGATAGTTTTGAAGGATTGATTTGGCCTGAGTTTAAGGAAGGTATGCATTTTGTAGCGAGATTCCCAATACCGAGAGCGTGGCCAAGATATGTGATCATGGATTATGGATATCGTAACCCAACTGCCATTTTGTGGGCAACGGTGAGTCCACATGGTCAAATCTTTGTGTATGACAGTCATTATAGGGCTGGATGGAGAATTGAGCATCATGTTCCGGTTATTAGGGCGAAGTGTGGGCATCACGTTATTAAAGATTGGTTAGCTGACCCAAGCATTTCTAAGCAGGGATTTGACGGAAAAACGATTGCGAGTGAATATCAGAAATTCGGAATCAACTGGCATCCTGCCAACAATGATGTTGGTGCAGGAATTAATAGGGTCGGTGAATATTTAACACCTGACGAGAGCGATAAATGTAGATTGTATTTTTTCAGTGACCTTCCAGATAAAGAAGAATTTTTGAAAGAGATGGGTGGATATGTCTGGAAGGACATAAAGGTGGGTTCTGACCAACCTGACCCTGAAGCTCCTAAGAAAAAGAATGACCACTTTATGGATGTGCTAAGGTATGCGGTGATGTGGATACATAATACTTTTGCACCGATGCATGGGTCCACTGATGCATGGGATGAAGTTTGGGGCGGTGCATGGGAAAGTCAAGACAATTCTAACTATGATTGGGTATCAGAGGCATGAAAGATTTAAAAACAGTTGATGACAAGGTAGGTTATGTCTATGATACTTTCGAGGCTACCTATGATATGCAAAAAGAGAAGCGCGAAGAAGATGCAAAGGCGATACGGTATTATGTCGGTAAATCGCTAACTGAGAAGCAAAAACGTTCGCTTAAAGAGCGTAAACTCCCTAAATTAGAGATCAATATTGTCAAGCCTAAAGTCGATTTAATGACAGGTATCGAGCGTGAAACTCGCACAAGCACTAAAGCATATCCTATTGAGGGTGGCGATGTGATGGTGGCTAATGGAATTGACTATTTAATAGAGTATGTGAAAAACAGTAATAACACTGATGCGACAAGTTCGAGGGTTTTTAAAGACGCGGTAATGACCGGAGAGGGTGATTATTGCGTTGAGTCTAAATTGGCAGATGATTTTACGTTGGATGTATCGATTCGCCGTGAGCCAAATGGTTCGATATTGTGGGATGCAGAGAGTATTGAGACAGATCCGAATGATGATGCGGAATTTGTGTTTAGGCAAAAATGGATGAGTCCTGAGAAGGTCGCCAGTTTATTTAAGAAGAATTTGGATGGTTTGAATCTTGATTTTTCTGAACGTGGCTTAAACCCTCGTACTGGCAAGGAGGATGGAAGTTATTATCGGAATGCCGGTGATCGCCAGGTATCTATGTATAAAGACAGTCTCACTGGTCGCGTTAGGGTTATTGAGATGTGGTATAAAAAGTACAGGGATGTCGCATATTTGATGGATGGCGATGGTCAGGTATTTAAGAGCCCATTGCCTATCGCCAAGGCTAAGAAAATGTACGCCAAATATATTGACGTTGGATTTGAGTTAGTTATCAAACGTGAGCATGAGATTCATGTACTCACCGTGAGTGGCGCTGAATTATTGCAGGACAAGAAATCTCCGTACAATCACAATAGATTCCCTTTCGTGCCGAGCTATGGGTATATCGAGGATGATGGCGAAGAGATATGCAAATTTGGAATTATAAGGAATTTGTTCGATCTACAGGATGAAAAGAATAGCCGTCACACACAGATTTCTAATATACTGAAGACAGCACCTATTGGTGGTGGGTTTTATGTCGAGAATGCTGCTGATGGTACAAAGTTGAATCAGATGGGTGGCAATGAGAAGTGGGTGTCTGTCAATAGGATTGAGGACATCAAGGAGCGTGGGTATGGATATTTACCTGTATTGAATCAGATTGCTAGTTTGGAAGAGATCACTGAGCAAGACGGGAAAGAAGTCACTGGTGTCAATGATCCAATGCTTGGTATTCCAACAGGGGCTAAGGAGAGTGGGCTCGCTGCACAGGTACGGATTCGTCAAGGCACAAGAACTGTACAGGAATTGTTCGATAACCACGACAGGTCAAAACTGTCGATGTATAAATTGGTATTCTCACTGATACAGCAGTATTTCGATGAGAATAAGATCATGCGGATTCTAGGGACTATGACAAGTGCTAATGGCGAGGAAAAAGCAAGAGCTATTGCACAGGCTGTTAAGAATAGCCCAGACTTAATGCAATATGACTTAAAACTTGACAAGGGTGAGAACAGTGTTACACAACGTAATGCCACATTCTTAAAGACAATGGAATTGATGCAGTTGGCACCGGAGTATAGGGCAGCGTTGTTGCCATACTTGGTGAGATTAACTGATCATCCGGATAAAGAAGAAATGTTACAGGCGGTTGGCGTTCAATCGCAGATCAATAACACAAAAGAGGCTATCGAGTTAGTGGGTGGGGCAAGTGGTTCTCCTGCTAAGGGTGGTGGCACAAACATTCAGCAACAGATTGCTGAATAAGGAGTAAGAAATGGGAATAACTGCACAAGGAATGCGCCAGCCTGATATAGACGTTTTTTTAAGGGCTGTTGATGATTTAGCTGATGAACTAAAGGCCGACAGAGCTTTATCGTTCTCAAGCTATTTAGAGCTATGTAATAAGTTAGATAGCGATGCTACGGTTGGCGATACAGACTACTTTGACACATTGGCTGATGGTGGTGCTACTGGATGGCCAGCAAATCCAACTGCTGCTGCTCTCGATGACTCAGTTTTTACAGATATTGATATGAGCCAGGAAGACATGGTGACTTTTATTGCTGCTGCCGAATTGCTCATTAATGAGTTGAGAACAGACAGAACTACACAGGCAACTAGCTTCGCTGCGTTTATGGCTAAACTCGATTTAGATTCAGGTGTCACTGATACTGATTATGCTGCCGTGCTTGACGTTGGAGGCACTGGTGCTGCATGGCCAGCTAATCCTGCTTCGGCAGCTATTGACGATGCTTTATTGTCAGCGCAGGGCGTAAGCCAGCCAGACCTTTATGCCGTTTTAGCTGCAACGCAAGCACTGGCAAATGAGTTGAGAACAGATAGAACTACGCAATCAGCGAGTTACGCTGCATTACTTGCCAAGCTCGATGCTGATGGTTTAACCGATACAGATTACGCTGCCGTACTTGGCATTGGTGGAACAGGCGATGCATGGCCAGCCAATCCAGCTTCAGCAGCTTTAGATTTAACCGCTTAACATAAGCGGAGCTTTTTGAAAATATTATAGCTTATTGATACTGCCGAGGTGGTAGTACAAGTTAATAGAATAGGACAAACCCAATGGAGGAACTTATGCCTATTACAGAAGAAGAAAACAACGAGATTCAGAAGAAACTCGAAGAGCAGATCGAAGACGAAGATTCTAAGAAGGAATCCGATAAGGACAATCCTGGCGAGGACAACTCTTCATCCGATGACGACTCTAAACAAGATAAAACCTGGTGGGAACAGCGAGGTTTTGCGAGTGAAGAGAAAGCTATCGAAAGCTATGACAGCGCACAATCGCTGATTGGAAAACAGGGAACCGAATTAGGTGAACTTCGCAAGGTAAAGCCGGCTCCTGCCGAGGAGAAAAAGGAAGAACCTTACGATAAGTACGATCCTTATGATGAGGATAATGCTAAGTATTTCCAACAGAAATGGGCGCAAGAGGCAGTTGAGAAACGTGAAACCGAGAAGAAAGCTAATGACTCTAAGGTGAAAGCTGAAGAGGATAGGCTGGAAATGATCGGTGACTTCATAAAGAATCATCCCGATAAATCGAAGGCTGATTTAGAGAAGGTTGCTCAATTTGCCTATAAGAACGGTATCTACAATTTAGAACATGCGGATACTGTTATGAATGCAAACGAATCGCATTCCAAAGAGACTGATAAAGTCCCTAATGGAAAGAAGAAGAGTGAGCAGATTAAGGAGCAGGTCGATACTCTCACCGATACTGGTGGTGGTGGAAAACCTGAGCCGAAGTATGCTGACAAGACTCAATCCGAATGGGGAAATATCCCGAAAGAAGAAAGGGAACAGGCTTTAAGGGATGCTTAAAATGAATAGGAGCCAATAATGGCTGGAAAAACATATACCGCTTCTCTACTGAAGCAAGGTGGCTTACAAGTCCCTGCTGGCGGTTATCAATCCGCAGTGCTAGATTGTGCTGTTGATAATATCTCTAGTGGTGCTGTATGGCAAGCCCTCTCGATTCCCATTGGTTATATGGTGAAGAATGTGGGTATCGTCTGCTTGACCGCAGAGGGTGGAACCTTAACTGTTGACATCGGTTTAACTGGTGGTGACGTTGATGGTTATATTGATGGTTTTGATGGTAACGTAGTTAATGGTATGGACCAGAGTCTAGGCAGTGCATACGCCTTTACAGGTGGTGTATATCACGCTGCTGCCGATACTATTGATGTTCTTTTTAATGATGCTGCCGATGCTGCAAAACTTCTTGTTTTTGCAGATTTCGTCAAGATAGCATAAGGAGATTAGAAAATGAAAACTGGTGTAGCTAGTTGGGCTTCTGGTCTTCAAGTAGAAGAATGGAGCAAGGAACTTTACCATGAAGTGAACAAGGATCAGTTCTGGTCTAAATTCATGGGTACAGGTTCAAATAATGTTGTACAGGTCAAGAACGAGTTAAATGCTAAAAAGGGTGATACTATCCGGTTTGGTCTTCGCGCTCGTCTTTCTGGTAATGGTGTTGAAAACGATGATACTCTCGAAGGTAACGAAGAGAATATGCCTGTGTACGATTTCTCTGTTGTGGTTTCACAACTTAGAAATGCTGTACGCTCTGAAGGTGAAGAGTTCGAAGGTAAATATCTCTACAGTTTCCGCATGGAAGCTCTCGATGCACTCAAGGTATGGTTGGCTGAGATCAAAGATGGATACTTTTTCTCTGCTCTCGCATTGTCACCTACCAATGTGGTTGGTACTGCCAAGGCAAGTATCGCTACAACTGACCTATTAACTCCCGCGTTGATATCAAAGGCAAAGGCTCGCTGTAAGATTCCTACCGGAGACCACAGTCGCATTCGTCCTGTTCGGGTAGAAGGAAAATCATATTACATGATGATCGTATCCCCTGAGCAAGCCTATGACCTAAAACGCGATGCTGAATGGCTACAGGCACAGCGCGAAGCTGGTCCTCGCGGATCCACTAATCCTATCTTCACCGATTCAATGGGTGAGTTTGATGGTGTTCTCTTGTATGAGCATGAAGATGTGAGTACAGGCGATGATTACGGTGGTTCAACGATTCACGGTGCAATGGCATCAATGGTTGGAGCGCAGGCACTTGTGCATGCAAACAACCGTCAGACAATTTGGCGTGAAAAAACATTCGACTATGGTAATGAATTAGGTATCTCTGCTGGTTTTATGCAGAATCGCTATGATTCAAGTGCCACTGGTGGAAACATCAAAGCTGTTTTTAACAGTGTTGATTTTGCCCATGTCGCTATTTACACTGCTGCAACTGATCTGTAAATTGTAGGGTAACTAAAGGGGTGGTCTAACCATCACCCCTTTTAATAAAAAAGAGGCATCTAATGGCATTAGCATTCGCAGATATACAAACAATACTAAGGACAAGGTTGTCCGAGGCATCGGCATCGGCATGGACTGATGCGGAACTTCAGGACTATACATATCTTGCCGAACACGAGATCTTGCAACTTCTGCCATCGGATGCCTTTTTTGATATTCAAGAGGTAGAAGATGAAGTCGAGATTGGCTCTACCAATTCTGTATTATTGCCATCGACTGCATTGATACAGCAACTAACCAATTTGATTATTTACGATTCAGCCCACGCTACCACATCTATAGTTAGATTAAGAATCATCGAGCCTGGTAGAACTTCAGAGTACGCTGCAAGCACCACTAATCCTGTGTGTTGGTTTGAGGATGGGAAACTTTTCTACAGCCCTGATATGGCACCTGATGGCGATACTACTATTAAATTTAGATTTACCCCCGCACCAACAGAAGGCGCAATAATTTTACCGGATCGATTCGCTAGTCTGATAGTCTCTTATGCTTTTGCATTGGCGATTGCGAGAGAAGATGTTGCGCAGTCTGCAACAGAGAAGAATGAATTTTATCAGAGAATTATGATGCTTGAGAGAAAAGAATTTGGAATGAATAAATTGAATCGAGGCAGATAATGGCACTCACTAGCATAACATTAGCGACTTTACGGAACGACCTTCGCGCTAGACTCCCCGAAGCAAACCGCAGTGAGATACTTGACTCTGAACTTGACAGATTTTTAAACTTGGGACAGTATGATGTTGCTATGAAATTGTCAGGTATTAATAGTATTTGGTATGGAACGAAAGCAACGGTCACTATATCATCCGGAACTATCGATATATCATCCCTAAGTATTATGAGAATTATCAAGCTCGTTGATGCCGATAATGGGCTTGTTCCGTTTTATGATGAAAAGTATTTTACTGAACTTGGTGGTATTTGCGATTACGATGAGACAAGGGCTGTATCACATTTTGGTACTGAACTTGATGTCTTTGCCGGTTCTAGCGCACCCACAGTTGGTGTGTTGACATTATACTATTTCCGCAATCCAATTGCTATGACAAGCTCGCTGGCTATGGATGTGCCAATCGAGTTCCAGGACATGGTGGTTTCTTTTGCTGAGAAAAAAGCATTGCAGAGATTAGGGATGCCTACAGATGGGAAAGAACAAGAAATTATGATCAAGTGGAATGACCTTCAGAAAGCCTTTGGTAATGAACTCACATCTGAAAGAGCAGAGGAAAGGGGTAATGACCAGTGAATTTTAAACAAATTAGAAGTATTGTAAAACGCAATACTGACTCAGATACTAAGAACATGCCCGACTCTTCTATTAACTTGATGATTAATTTAGCGCAAAAAGAAATTGTAAGACAGTCATTATCGCTAAAGGCGACTGATACTATTACAACTGTTGCTGCTCAAGAGCAATACACATTGCCGACATTATTCCACAAGTCTACAATGGCAAAGGTAGCGAGTACATTCTTACAGTACACAACTGAAGAGTATATCCGGACACTCTATACCACAACTGCTGACACTGGACAACCATATTACTACTACATTGATCGTGAGGCTGATAAGTATGGGCTATACCCAATCCCATCAGCCGTGCAGACAGGGATATTTATGTATAGGGCATTACCTACCGTATTGACGGCTGATGCCGATGTTCCGGACATACATGAGGCTTACCATGACTTGATAGTTCTAGGGGCTTCTTATCGCGTTGCGAGCCAATTAAACAATATTGATTTGCATAATCATTTCCTGGCACTATTTAAAATGACAATGGGTGAGATGGCAAATGATATGTCATCGAGACAGGCAGAGTACACAGCGCCGATTATTACGAGTAAGGACCCATTAGATGTCTAGGCTTGGCGAAGCACCTAGTATTCCTGTACCTCAGAACAAACCAATGCAACGGATTCGCTGGCGTGATTGGAGTGGTGGCTATAATTCTGAGGATGATCCATTAGATCTGCCGGATGGGTCTTCTGTAGAGATTACTAACTTCAATATAGATAAGCGTGGAAAATTGGTCGACATAAAGGGCTTGTCGGCGCTACTCTCAAATGTCCCAGCAGGATTGAGCATTGAGAGGGTTTTCCAGTACAAGGTGACAAAGCCTTCAGCACAGACAATAACGATAGTGATTGGACAGGTTAGCTCATTATGGAAGGTTTACGCTGTCAACACTACTCTATTTGCAAGGCCTGCCGATGTAAGTGGATGGCGAGATTTGACTGAGTATGTTGCAGCAGGGGCAGGGGCGAGAACTGCAACTACAAACACTGTATTGGATCTTGGCTCAATGAGTCAAGTGGCTAATGCTCAAAGAGGTTATTATATAATCAATTTAACCCAGGGTATCAGTTCTATAGTGACAGATAGTGTATATGATACGTTAGGGTTGGGCTTATGGGATCTTACGACTGCTAATTCTCTTGGTGGTTCACCATCAGATGACATTCTTTTGATGCGTTATCCATTGATTGGCTATTATGCTCCTGCTGGCGCAGCTACCAGTTATGATTTAGATGTGGATGATGTTAATGACATTTCATTCTTGCTTGATAATGAAGACTTACGGATAAATTTTGGTTCGAGCAATGATCAAGAACGTGGATTATGGTTTGGGTATATAGATACCGACATTTTTTATGCTGCGAGTTCTCCTGCTGACACAACCAAAGCTCCTGGGTATTCTATGGCAGGGTGGGTATGTGAAAATCAAGATTTATTACGTGTTACTGGCGAGTCTCTCGTAGTAGGTTCCACAACCACTAACGACCCCCCACCAGTAGATACTTACTATTTCAAAGCATCTTACATGTATGATGGACACCAAGAAGGACCCCCTAATACTTTTGATTCAGGAGTCCAAACGGTAGCGACTTCATCTGGCGAGTATCCATACGCTATCGCAAAAATGAATTTCTTTTTTAATACATTAGGCGCTACAGTCACTGATGAGTCACTTTATGTACAGGGAGGTAATATTTCTGGTGCGCCGATGTTTATGTCGTACAGAATGACAGATGTTCTATTCTATGTGTCAACTGATGCTGTGAATTTTTACCTGTTTGAGAATACATCTCTCTTCTCAGAAACATCATGGCCTCCAGTGGTCGGTGCTGGATATACAGCATCATTAACAAATACAAAATGGGTCGCAAGAGGTGGCGAGTATTCTGACCGTACAGGATTTGGCTCGATGGATATAGCTGATGCTAGTGGTGTCGGTAGTTATCCGTCAGACCCAAAGGCTATTGGGTACTGTGATGTTCAGACTATGATTCGTGGTCGCAGGATCGTTGGCTCAATGAGGCAACCTGTTAATGGTTCTTATGAGCAGTTTGTCTTTAGGCTTGCCGCAGCACAGCCTCACTCGAATGGAACATGGAATAATGATGTATTCGGTCAGGATTTGGCATCTCATATTGATATACGAACTAAACAGGCTGATGCTGTAATGGGGCTTGAGGAACTTAATAGTGGACTGGTGGTATTAAAACAAAACTCTCTCCACTATATTGATTTCGGTGGTGGTCGCATGGCATCATGGACTATGCGTGTTGCCAATGACGAGGTTGGGTGTATAGCCAAGAGGTCAGTCGTTTCGGTGCCAGGTGGGATTATTTTCGCCGGCAAGGATAATATTTATTTCTTCGATGGTGTAAATACTGTACCAATCGCTACTCCGTTTAAAAGTGATTACCAAGCTCTTAGTAGTAAAGTTAATTTCCAGGGTGCTTTTTTTGCAAAGCTAAATCAATATAGAATGATAGACCCGAACACTGGTCTTGTCTATATTTTTAATCTGCAAAGTAAATCTTGGACTTTAGACAGTACGGTAAGTAGCGGTTCGGTTAATGATTTATTCTCAACTCCTGACGGTGAAATCTTATATACACTATCAATGCAATCATATAAGATGGAGCAGTCAGGCGGTATAGGTAATATAGCTGGGACAGTGAAGTCGCCAATAGTTGAGTTCGATAAAGACCGTGAGTGGATGGTAAAGAGTATTGACATTATCTCTAAAGGCACTGGAAATTTGACGGTTACTGTATATGGCAATTATGGCGCGACATCATTGGGCAGCTTTACCATTACACAGACATCAGCTTTAGTCCAGAATCGAAAACGGATTTTTAAGAGATTAGATAATATCCAAATTAAAGTGACAACTACTAGCAATAGTAGCTACGATACCGAAATCAATGAGATTTCAGTTACTGCCGTACCAATCCGTAAACGCAGGACGGTGGCATAATGCTTGGCATTCAAGAAGTCGATCAGATCAAGGCGCTCATACAGACTGAGATCGAAGACCGTAACGCGAGCACGCTTGTTTATGACAGACTCCCTGACATCAGGGATGGAAAGGATGGGTTCGAGGGTGAGATTAGATTATCGTTTGATAGAGCAGGGAAGGCATACCTAAGTGCATTTGTCAATAAAAAATGGCATACAGAGGAGATAAATATGGCAGATTTTAATCCTAAGCCTTGGTATTTAAGAGTTGCCGAGGGAGAAATCCCAGGGTATTCATTGATCCATAAGTTCGGTGCTGGCACATTGACAACTACAATGTCGCCTATCACTAACGCTGGAACATATCAAACTCCATCGACAGTACAGGCATTGGAGGTTGTGTCTGATAATGCCAATGATACGGCAGCAGGAACAGGCGCGCAAGAGGTTACGCTGATCGGATTGGACTCAAGCTGGAATGAGGTCACGGTAGTTAAGGAGCTAAATGGAACCACAGCAGTTGCGTTAGGCGCTAATAGATTCCGCATGTATCGATGGTATGTATCGAGGTCAGGTGTCTATGCTGACGAGTCGACTGGATCTCACGCAGGCATTCTCACATTACAAGGCACAGGTGGCGGTACGGTATGGGATACAATGCCAGTGACACCATTCCCTGTCGGTCAGTCGCAGATCGGTGTCGTTACTATTCCCGATGGATACGAAGGTAGATTGTTATCGAAGAATATTTTTGTTGATTCATCAAAAACTGCCGATATATACTTTTTTAAGAGGGAGCACACTGATGATGTGACAACTCCATTTTCTGGTACAATGAGATTGGTAGAGCGAGAGGTCGGTATCTCGGGTGGATATGCGCTTACCACAGTTGCGCCTAAGGGTCCGTTCACTGGACCGTGTGACGTTGGTTTTATGGGTGTGATGAGTGTCGGAACATCTGAGTGTTCCGTTGAATTTGAAATGTTATTAAAGAAAATATAAAGGTGGTGTAAGATGCCAGGAGCAACAGGGTCAACAGATCAATTTTTAGATGGAACAAGACAGGAACAGGCGTTGCAAGAGCAGGAACGCTTACCTGAGACACAGCAATCACCAAATGTTGTAGCTCCACCGCCTACACCAGAACCAGAGGCACCTGTTGGAATAGATGCGCTCACAGCCACACTGTACCAACAATTATTAGGCCTGATGGATCAGTCGGCTAACACTGACTTAGCTAACAGCCAAATATCTAACCTTAATTCAATACTTCAATCCCAAGGTGCATTAGCAGGGAAAGATTTGGCTGCCGGTGGCTGGGGATCAGGGTCGGCACAACCTGCTGACATATCGGGGATATTGAGAGGCCAACAAACCGCACTGTCTCAAGGTATTGTGGGTATTCAGACAGCAGCGCAACAAAGGGCTGACATGAATACTCAGACTGCGTTAATTGGGCTTATTAATCTTAGGTCACAATTATCTAACGAGCAGCAACAGGAAGTTGACAATAAATTAAATGCTGCGATGTTCGAGTGGCAACAGTTTGTTGATGAAAAAGGTTTTGAGTTTACGGAAGAAGAGCTTGAATTAAAGAAGTGGGAAATAATCGGAAATGCTTTTGGTGATGTCTTAGACTTTTTTGACGGACCAGGTTAATAGGAGATAATTATGCCTGAACAAATCGTAGAACCTGAAGAACTCGAAGAATCTACTTTCAGTAAATATAAGCCACTTATCAAATCCCTCGCTGCATTAGGCACAGGTTTAGCAGGTGGTAAAGGTGTTGGATTCTCTAAAGGATTGACATCTCAGAATAGAGGGTCGATCCAACGTAACTTGTTAGCCCAAGATATCCGCAGAAAACAAACTGAAGCACAGATAAAGGCGACTCAAGCTAAGAATAAGCAACAGTTAGATATGATATGGAAGGTCGCGAGTCAAATCGACAATGATGATGCCATGCTCAAATTTCTTGTTTCTACTGGATTTGACGAATTGGCTAATATCGCATTACCTGAATCACTAGGTGATGAAACAGACCCGGTCGATCTAAGCGCTGTAGACACTGCAATAGAAAGCATTGAAGATGACGTACAGCGCGACACTGCAAAAATGTATGCTTCAATGGCAAAGAAGTTTGGAATTGACGGCGACTTAGTGCAAATGAAGCTCTCGATAGATAAAGCTATCGCATATACTAACGGCTCCGTTAATAAACCATTTTTTAGTGATGACGGAAAGACTGTTGTCTATGCTCCGAATATGGCAGAAGCGGTGCAGCAATATGGTATAGAGTACGCCAATAAAACAAAACCAAAGACAGCCGTTCCCAAAGAAGATTCAGTAGTTAAAGGCAAATATAGAGACTTAAATTCGATCACTGGTAGCTATAGGAGTGAAGCAAGGCAGGGGTATCTCCAAGATCCGCTAGAGCAGTGGAATGTAATGGGCGATAATGCGAGAGGCTTGATGATGATGGATGATTTTGACATCCACACAGCATCGCCTATTGGTTCCCCATATCCAGGATATATATCTGGAATCTATGATATCGTTGCATTCAGTGAGATGCTAAATATCGATATTAACGCAGGTGCTATCGATTCTGACATCTCAGGCGATGAAGTTTTTGAATTACTAAAGACTCCTCAAATGCAAAACAGAATAAACGAAAGATCAGCGACACTTCAGGGTGTTAATGTGGTCGAGCCAAAAAAGAAAAAACCGTCAAACATAAAGATGTCTCAAGACGATAACGATCAACTCGCATGGTTAAAAGAACAAAAAAGCCTGCCCGTATCACAACGCTCACAAGCATACAAGGGCGCATTGGAAGATTTGAAGTCAAGATTTCCTAGCGTTAAAATTTAGGTGACACATGCCCTTTGACCCATCACGTTTCATGCCGGAAGAGCCAAAAAAGTCAGGGTTTGACCCATCACGTTTCATGCCAAAAACTCCTGAGATTCCTATTCCTGATATAGCATCGCCAACTGAGGTTGCTAGGATTGATCAGGTCACGGCGAATATAGCGAAGGCGAAAGAGCATGAGGAGCATCGCCAGAAGATCGAGGCGGTATCTCAGCAACTCGTTACGCCTGAAGTTGAAGTCTATCATCCTAAACCTCGCGACATTCTGAAAGAAAAACCGTTTATCACAGGTGGTAAGGCACAAGCTCCTGCAATTCCTGTTGAGGCAAAAGCTACTCCGGTTGCCTCAACCAAGAAATTATTAGAGTTTGTCCAAGCTATCCCTGATGGTCAAGTATCTGCCGTTGCAATAACTGATCAGCAAAAACGTTCCAGAGAAGTTTTTGATGCGTTTGATGGCGATAAGAATGCTCTCCATGCAAAGTTACGTACACTAGCAAAAGAACAGAAAAAGTCAGCTAAATGGGTTTCAACCACCTTTAATACAATAATTAACCAGGCTAAGGCGCTCCCTGAGGGTTCTAAGGTGCGCGAGGATGATAAAACATTTAAAATTCCCAAGATAGAATTAGCCCCTGGCACCGGAATAGATACAGAGGTCACTGTTAGCCCTAAGTCTGTTCTTGAGGGAGGTCTTCAACAGATTGCAGCGACAGGTGGCGATGGGTTGGAAATCACAAAAGGGCGTGAGGAGGTTGGCAAAACTGCCAAGGTAGTTGGTGACATCGTTGAGATTGGCGCAGGCGTGTTATCCACAGGTGCATTAGGTAAGACACTTGCATCTACCGCCAAGTCTGGTATCCTCAAAAAAGCAGGTCAACTACTCGCTAATCCTGATACAAATCCTATTCCTGATGCAGCCTACGCAGCACTGAACGAGGGTGATTTCAGTAAGAAGTTTGTCGAAGGTTACGCAATTAACTTGGCGCTTGGCAGAGTCATAGGTGGCAAGGGTGCGCTGAAACTGGTGAAAGACCTACCTGAATCAGACCGTAAAATAATGCGGAACTTTTTAGAAGAATACAAAACCGCAGTGGATGAGGGCAAAATCCCAGCGCAGTTAAAAACTGAGATACATCCGGCGGTACAAAAGGAGTTGGGGCTACAAAAACCTATCGACTTCCAAGCTGAATTACCAGTGCCAAAAAAAGCTGTCGCGCAAGAACCTAGAATCGCACTGAGTAACCAGGATGATCTTTTCTCTGCTGTGACATCATCAAGGAAAGCGCCAAAGCAATTAGATGTGTTTGAGGAGTCGCTGAATAATCGTTCTTTGCAAACAGAGGCGCAGAAGATCAATCCTAAAGGTGTTTCCACAGATGTTCCGGTAAAAGATATACCGCCACAGCGACCTGACTTAGAACCTGTTGATGTTGATGCTCGCACAGGATGGTCTAAGGTTAAGGGCGATGTGGATGAATGGGTTAGCTCATTCGGCATACGCGATAAGCTGAGAGGTTTAAAAAAGAGTCAGCAGTCAGGGATTAAGGCTGAGTTCTCTAAATTGATGAATGAATCAAAACGATTTGAAAAAGCTATTAAAGGTCAAGACCGAGATTTAATTAATGCGTTGCTTGGCTCTCCTGAAATGCGGAATACCTACAGGTCGCAAGAGTTACTGGATGCTAAGGTCTTAGATGCAGTAGATTCGATGCGTGGTCGGATAGATGACTTATCAATTAAGCTAAAAGAAGATGGTCAAATCCTCTCTGAGAAATTAGAAGCCACTGTTGATGATAACTTAGGTATCTACCTAAAACGTGCATATAAGAAATTCTACAACCGTAACTGGTGGGATGATGTTTCTAAAGAGACTGACGTTCTCGATGGTGCGAAGCAATGGATCGATCAGAACTACGGTGATGCTGTGATAAAGAGGCTTGAACTTGACACACCTGGCGTTGAGATAACGAAAGAGGTGTACAATCAGGCACTTGATGCGGAAGTTAAGTCTATTGCCACTGCTGATTGGACATCAGAATCAATGCAGCTATTTACTAAATGGCTTGGATCTGTCAATCGGAATAACCTCAAAAAGCGTAAAGATATTCCAATCCAACTCCGTAAATTAATGGGTGAGATAGATGATCCTGTCGCTAACTCTGTATTAACAGCACAGAATATGATAGTGCAGATGGAGCAGTCTCGCACTAACAGGGCTATTATCGACCAGTTTATGGCACGAGGTAAAGACCAAGTATTGTTCCAACAGAAACGCGGTAAGTTCGATGTTCCTGTTAAAATCGATATGGGCTTTGGTCAGTCCAAGACACTATTTACAACGAAAGAATTTGCGAAAGAGTTTAAAGAGACAAAGATCAACCAGGACAAACTAAACGTCATTATGATGAAAGCTAATGGTTGGCTTAAAGGTATGCAGACTGTCAATAATCCTGCATCTCATATTCGTAACCTTGTCGGTAACACACTCTTTGCTACTGCAAATGGCCATGTCCATGTTGGCGAGATGGCTAATGCTATTGATATCGTGGCAAGGAAAGGCAAGAACGAGAAGTTGGTTGAACAGCTTATTCGTGGCGGTGTATTAAGTTCAGATATTATCACATCTGATATAGCTGACATTACTCGCAAGAGTTTTGGTTTTTTCACTAAAGATGTAGAAAAGATGTCATCCAAGCAGTTGAATAAGATGATCTCGAACCTGCCTAACAATATTCAGCAACGGTTATATCAGGCTGAAGATGATGTATGGAAAGTGTATGGCTATCTTAATGAATTGAAGCGTGGTTACTCTCCAAAAGAAGCGATGGAGAATACAAAGCTGATCTATCCTAACTACAATAACTTACCAAGAGTTATTGAGAAGTTCCGTGAAATTCCGTATGTTGGTTCAGCTATTGGAACATTCACTGCATTTCCAACTGCTGTTGTGCAAAATGCTGCAAGCACTCTAAAGCTCGCCACTAAAGAAATGGCCGGCAAGACAAGTCTTGGCAAAAGGTCATTCGGCAGAGCAATCGGCGTAGGTGCTATAGGTGGGTATTACTTAGGTCGCAACAAGTTCGCTGATATGTACAATCAGATGACAGGTGGTGGCGAGGCATTTAATGAGTGGGGTATGTCCACAGACGAGACAGCACGACTTATGCAAAAGTACGGATCTCCTTGGGAAGAGTATGCTGAGATATTGCCAACTCGTATTGTCGATTTAGAGGGTGGAGCTAAGGGGATAGAGTATTTCAACAATAGTTATCTCAATCCTTGGTCCACAGTTTCAGAGCCACTTACCGCATTATCAAGGGGTGAGTATAGCGATGCAGCATATCAGGCATTACAACCTTATGTTGACCCATCGATGTTGACAAGCATGATGACTGCGCTGTTTACTGGCAAGGATGATAACAACAAGACTATTCGCTCAAAACACGATGATTCAATTAATAATGTTGCCAATATGGTCACGTTTATGGCGAAACGAATTTCCCCTTGGGCGATGGCACCTGACATCTTAAAAATAAAAGCTGATCTAAAATCAGGTGACTTTGACATATCGAAATTTGTACCTGGAACTGGAACATATATTCAGGGCGTAGGTTATCAGGCACAGAGATTCCAAAAGGCTGCTGACGGTGTTGTGGATGAGTATGGTAAGAAATATACTGTCGGGCAGGAAGCTAAGAATATTATGACAGGAACGCGCAAGCAAGTCTTCGTACCGAGACAGTCAATGAAATCGAATCTATTCACCGCAAAGGATGCGTACAATCTTTCCATGCGTGGTGCTATGAGCAAATTGCATAACGAATCTGATAGCAATATCATTAAGATGTATCAGGCTGAGGGTGAGCAATATCGCCAGGGTGCATTCAATCAGATGCGAGAAGTGATCACCGACTTTAAGAAGTTCGGATTATCAGATGAAGAGATCAGGGGTGTTTTGGATGAGCTTAATGTTAGCAACCGGATGAAGCGCGACCTTGAGACAGGTGTTTATAGACCATACAGGCCATCGAGAAAAACCACAAAGGCGATCCGAGATGGTAGAGAAAAGCGCAACTTGAATAAATTTGAATTTGATTTTTAGGATTACCCTATTGAGAATGATTCTCATTTAGGTTATATTAAGAGGATGTCACCATGTCAGAATGCTTCGGGCGGTAAGTGACACTAAACAAACAAGGAGGCTATCATGGCCAAAGATTTCAAAAAATACGATGTAAAATCAGCTAATAACTTTGCTCTAGGGCAAGGTGGTACAGTTGTAGAGACAGGCACGACTGCCCTTACGGGGTTAAATGTCTATGCAATCCAGATGCTTGCGGATACAGTGTTCTCAACATTGACCGATGCTGGTGCTTCAGGTGATGCAATGACCGGATTCACAATGCTCGCTGGCACAATAATTTATGGTGAATTTACAGCCATTACTTTAACGAGTGGTAAGATCCGTGCATACACCGGAACTGCCAGCCCAACCTAATGAGTTGGCTTTATATGCGACTTGGGCTAGTTAGCTCCAATATCGCCTCGATTGTCAGTGGTGACTTTGGTCGCCTATTGTTAGAAGACCGATTTAGAATGCTTTTACAGAATGATCAAACCATAGAATTAGAGGGCTAAGATGAGTACAAGCCAAAAAATTACCGACCTAACTGCCATAACGACTGTTGCTGCTGCTGACTTAATCACGGCAGTAGATGTCAGCGATACAACAATGGCAGCTACAGGAACAAATAAAAAGATAACCGCAGATAACCTGATGAACAGTATCATCCCGCAATCATCTACCAACATGATGTCTAAAGGGACAGTGTATAGGTTTGATGGGGTGGATGATAAAATTATAATACCTCACTCAGCTGACTTAGAGATACGTACTGGTGATTGGGCTATGTCATTTAAATTAAAGACTCCATCATCAGCATTAGCTGCACAGAAGATTTTATTTGCAAAAGGTGCAAATTCTGCAACTGGTGGATGGAACGTCCTTTATAATACAGACGGGACAATTACATTCACAGCTGAGGATGATGCTGGTACTGCTGTATATACATTAACATCAACAGCTTTGGGCTATGCCACAGAATATGATGTAACGATTACACTTGATAGAGATGGTAGCCAATACATATACTTAAATGGTGTTGCGGATGCAACCACAGCAATAACAAACTCAGATGACCTCTATGATTCATCCAACAGAGATTTAGGTGTTCATGCAAATTGGAGTGGCTCTGTATCGGCTGGTCTTGATGGATGTTTATCTGAGTTAATGATTATGAACTTCGCTCCCACCGCAGCCGAGGTCTTAGACCTTGTTAGTGGCAACATACCGTTTAAGTGGCAGTATGGGAGTCAGACGAGTAAGACTGTCAATGGCGACATGGAATTGAATAGTGACTGGACTAATTTTGGTTCTCCTACATCAAATGCACAATCCGCAGAGCAAGCGCATAGTG
>Ga0233446_1000854_pt1 | contig 26411 bp, 28 predicted proteins | sample SI_124_October20_4_FD_182780 | JGI IMG/M metagenome (GOLD analysis project Ga0233446, IMG submission 182780) | Seawater microbial communities from Saanich Inlet, British Columbia, Canada - SI_124_October2016_120_MG | ecosystem: Environmental > Aquatic > Marine > Inlet | place: Canada: British...
GCGCAATTATTAACCATGGATAAAAAGTTAATGGTGGTAGCGGATAAGATCGGTGTTTCATATGTATGACAATTAAGTGCGAGATTAAACCTGCGCATCTTTAATTATCGATAGTAGCCATTATCAATAGTTATCAATAGTTATCAATAGTTATCAATAGTTATCAAAGTATTAGAATTAATACTAAAATGTATTTTTGACAGTTATGTTGACTGTAGTTTTTTATTTGTAAAATTGTAATTAATATGGAGTATAAAATGTTAAAGGTTTTTAAAGAGCGAAGATTAATTCGAACGCTAGCGGAGGCAGTAAATTTTGTGTTAATTCGATTAATGGGAGTTAAAATTTCTAAACATATCGGAATTAAGGATGATAGCATTGCTCGCCGCGTTTTTAAAAACAGGTATCTTAAGAAATCAGATCAAGGGTATTTTTATGTCGATCCCATGCCTTCTGAAGAAGAGCTTGCAACCTATTATTCAAATACTTATTGGGACTCACGTGAAGGGAAAAATTATGGTGTAAGTGCGAGAGACTTAGTCCACTATAATTTATTAAAAAGCCAGATTCCTGACTTTTTTAAGGATACGAATAAATTAGTAGTTAATTTCGGTGCAGGACACGGAGGTATTTCTAATTTATTGTGGCTTAGTGGTTTTGATATTATTAATGTTGAACCTTCAGGCTTGCCACAATTTTATAGTTCACGGTGGACTAATTTTATCTCCACAGTTGATATTGAAGATAATTCAGTGGATTTAATTTATGGTAGTCATTCTTTGGAGCACGTGCAAAATATCGATAGCTTTAAAGAAGAAATGAAACGCATACTAAAGCCAGATGCTTATCTTTTTTGGGAAGTTCCGAATGCGATACATCCGCTTAATGGCTCGATGAATAATCGAATTGATATCCCTCATACTTATTACTTCCTTAAGGAGTTTTTTGATGGTTGGCTTGGAGAGGTGATCCTTAATGATGCATTTGACCAGTCACATGTTGATGGAATTATTGAGAAATGGGTGGATTATAAAAATGATACGGGCGTGGTAATTAGGGTGCTAGGCAGATTATAAAATGATTTTTCACTACTAATTATAATTTAATATTTTGTGGTGCAATAGCCACTGTAAGATAAAATCAATGAAAATCACCATCGCCGGCTATTCAGTGATGCCATTGTTGCTAATAGAATGGTGGATGAATTAAACGATGTTAAGACTAAGGTCTATACAAGAGATATATTTAAAAATGATTAATAATATTAATGAAATTTTTCTAAAATCTATTCAAACAAAACAAGCATGCTTAGATCAGGGGTTGAGTTGTATTGTAGAAATGGGAAATACCATTTCTAAATCCATTGAGCAGGGCGGTAAAATAATGCTGTGCGGTAATGGTGGGTCAGCAGCTGATGCACAGCATCTTGCTGCAGAGATGCTAGTACGACTTAGACCAATGAACAATAGAGAAGGTGTAGCAGCTATAACGCTTGCACAAGATACATCTACAATCACAGCTTGTGGCAATGATTTTGGATATGAGAAGCTTTATGAACGCACACTAACTACTCTTGGAAGAGAAGGAGACTGTTTGATTGGAATTACCACTTCTGGAAATTCAGAAAATATAATACTAGCAATGAAAGCCGCCCAAGAGATGGGTATTAAAGTATTTGGATTTTTAGGATGCGAAGGTGGTGAAGCATTAAAATATTGTGATGAGGCGTTTATTGTTCCAAGTAATGATACAGGTAGAATTCAAGAAGCACATATTACAGCTGGACATGCTTTAATGGAATGTATCGAAGATCAATTAATCGAGTCCGGCTATTTGAACTTAAATGCAACCCTATGATTTTAGATAATATTGATGCATTCATTTTTGATTTTGATGGAGTATTAACAAATAATCTTGTGTATTTAAATCAGGAGGGAGTGGAGTCAGTTGCGTGTAGTAGAGCTGATGGACTGGCTTTCGATGTATTACGTAAATTAAATAAACCCGCTTTTATCTTGTCAACAGAGAAGAGTTTTGTTGTGACAATGCGTGCAAAAAAATTAAAGATACCAGCAATACAAGGGGTGGCGGATAAGGTGTCAGCTATTAAAGAATTGGTCAGAGAGAATAAATTTGATTTAAAAAATATTTTGTACGTGGGAAATGACCTTAATGATTATTTAGTTATGAAAGTGTGTGGATATACAGCATGCCCAATTGACAGTCATTTAAAAATAAAAGAAATTTCAAAATATATTCTAAATACTAAAGGTGGTAATGGAATAGTTCGAGAGTTGTTAGAGGAAGCATTTAATTTAGATTTTTTAGAAATTTTATATTTAAATAAGGGGGATTAAAGAATGAGTATAGTAATAGTAGCAGAAATAGGTATTAATCATAATGGAGATATGGCTATTTGTAAGCAACTTATTGATGTTGCGGCAGATTCAGGTGCTAATTGTGTTAAATTTCAAAAGCGAGATATAGATCAGGTTTATACCCAAGAGTTTTTAGATTCTCCAAGAGAGAGTCAGTGGGGAGCAACCCAAAGAGAGCAAAAATCAGGCTTAGAATTTAGTACGGAACAATATCAAGAGATTGAAGATTATTGTAAGAAAAGGAGACTTGAGTGGTTTGCGAGTGCTTGGGATATTAATTCACAAAAATTCTTACGTCAATTTAATTCAAAATACAATAAGATTGCTTCAGCGATGATAGTGCATACGGAATTACTAAAGGAAGTTGCCAGTGAAGGTAAACATACTTTTATTTCAACAGGTATGACAACTTATGATGATATTCAAGCTGCAGTAGATATTTTTCGTAAAGCAAACTGTTCATTTGAGCTAATGCATACAGTTTCAACCTATCCAATGAAAGATGAAGATGCCAATCTTAATATGATTAAAACATTAAGAAAAAAATTTGATTGTAATGTTGGCTATAGTGGGCATGAGGTAGGACTGGCAGTTTCTTATGCGGCAGCAGCTCTGGAAATTAGCTCACTTGAAAGGCATATTACGTTGGATAGGTCAATGTATGGCTCAGATCAATCGGCATCCGTAGAGCCGTCAGGATTTAAACAGTTAGTTGGCGCAGTTAGAAAAATTGAACTCGCAATGGGCAATGGCATCAAAAAAAATATTGAAGCGGAAGCACCTATTGCTAAAAAGTTAAGAGAACATCTGGACTGGAAATAAAATATTTCACATGTTTTATGATTGAGCAAGTTAAATATACATGTTATTATTTATAAGTTTTGTGGTTTGTTAATATAAAGTGTAGGAAAATATATGAATATCGTTAAAAGTTTAAAGTTAAAAGTTTTTAATATAAAAGCTCATGCATTGAGGGGGGGTAATTTTTATAAATCAATTGTTGATTATAGGGCGAGTATCCTTCCTTCACATCTTCACCGTATTAAAGATAATAGCGAGTTTTCTTGCCCTTTATGTGGCGACTCAAACGGAACTATTTTTCTAGAATGGTTAGAAGGATATACATTATTAGAGTGTAAAAACTGTAGCGCCGTATCCCCCAATATAAAAATTTCAGATGAATCAACGCATATTGATTCAGTATATAACGTCGACGAATATCGTTTGAAATTTATGAGAGAAACGCACCAGCAATTCGAATATAGAAAAAATAATTTTGGTCAAGAAAGGTACAGATATACAATTGAGCGCCTTAAGTTACCTGGTTCAGCTGAGGTATTAGATCTTGGGTGCGGTGCCGGATATTATATAAGTGTTTTAGCGGAAAATAAAATCAGCTATAAAGGCTTGGAAGTTGCTAAACATTTTGCCGATTACTGTAAAAAATATCATCAATTAAATGTAGATAGTTCATCTTTAGAAGATGAAACTGATAACCAATATGATTTAATAACAATGTTTGATGTTTTAGAGCATTTGGCAGATCCGGTGTCTGTTTTTAACACCTTAAATAGTAAGTTGAAATCTGGTGGCTATTGCGTTGCATATACTCCAAATATTCGTTCAGTTGGATATGAGCTTATGGGGGCAAAACAAAATACAATGCTGCCATTTGAGCATCTTTGTTTTTTTGATAAAAAGTCATTAGATTATCTCGCAAGTATGACTGGTTTTGAAGTTGAATTAGTTGAGACGTATGGGCTTGATGTTATGGATTACTTGCTGATGAAAGAATATGAGGACGGTGTTAATTATACTGACAGTCTATCTGATATGACAAGTTTGCTTCAATCTATATTGGATAAATTTAACATAAGTAATCATTTTAGAATTACTTTCAAAAAGAAGTAGTTGTATTTTATATATATTGTAAATGTAAAAAAAGTGAGCCATTGCATTATCTGTAAAATATATTTTCAATTCTAAAACTTATAAAAATATAATATAATTTAATTTAAATTTAAGGGCTGTTTCTATGAAAGAAAAAAACTTAATTGGAGTAATGCAAGGAAGGTTACTGCCTAAATATCAAGGAAGGTATCAAGCTTTTCCAATTGGAATGTGGCAAGATGAGTTTAGAGTTGCAAAAGAGTGCGGCTTAGATTTAATTGAGTTTATTTTAGATTTTAATGACGCAGAGCTGAATCCATTATTAAAAAAAGGCGGAATTAAAGAAATTTTAGAAATTAGTCAAAAAACAGGAGTTACTGTTCAAACCATTTGTGCTGACTATTTTATGGAAGCACCTCTACATTCAAATGATCGAGTAGTTGTCGAGAAAAGTTTTCAAGTTTTGAGAATTTTATTAGAAACAGCTAAGTCGTTACAAATTACAAATATTGTAATTCCTTGTGTTGATCAATCTAGTTTAGGAACCAAAGAGGCGGTTGATAGATTTGTTAGACAAATAACAAAAATTATTCCAAGAATTGAAAAAGATAACATTAACTTGTCCTTAGAAACTGACTTGGCGCCACAACCATTTATCGAATTGTTGAATAAATTAAATTCTAAGAATATTACGGTTAATTATGACATTGGAAACAGCGCCGCACTGGGCTATGATTCTAATGAAGAGTTAGAAGCTTATGGCGATAGAATTACAGATATTCACATTAAAGATAGGGTTCTGGGCGGTGGTCCAGTTACATTGGGTGAGGGTAATGCTGACTTTTTAAAGTTCTTTGGTAAATTAAAAGAGTTTGATTACCAGGGGCCTTTTATTATGCAAGCTTATCGTGATGATGAAGGTGTTAAGATATTCAAAAAACAATTAGACTGGATTGAAAAATATTTTAATGACTGATATTGTTGCAATTATTCCTGCTCGCGGCGGCTCTAAAGGGATACCAAATAAAAATATAATAGATTTTTGTGGAAAGCCATTAATTGCATGGACTATTGAACAATGCCTATCCTCAAAATACATTTCTGATGTTTGGGTTACCTCAGATAGTCAAGAAATATTAGATATTGCAGAGAGATATGGCGCAAAGACTATAAATCGTCCTGATAGTATTTCTGGAGACTTGGCAAGCTCAGAAGGGGCGTGGATGCACGCTATTGATATAATACAAGAATATGGAAATATAGATTTAGTGTTTGCACCGCAAGTTACATCTCCTTTGCGAGAAACAAAAGATATAAACGGAGCTATAGAGCAGATGATAAATAGTGACTCTGATTCCTTACTATCTACTGTAGAAATTGAGGATTTCTTTATTTGGAGACAGGGGTTAAAGAGTGAGCCAGAGTCTGTAAATTATGATTACATGAATAGGAAACCCCGTCAAAAAATAGAAAAAAAGTATTTAGAAAATGGTTCTTTTTATATATTTAAACCAAAAATATTAAGAGATAATAATAATAGATTGGGTGGAAAAGTCTTATTATATAAGATGGAAAAATATAAGATGTTTCAAATAGATAATAATGAAGATATTGAACTATCAGCTGTCATTATGAAGGGCTTTGGTCTCGATGCAGAGTAACAATTATCTTGAGAGTATTTTTTCACTGAAAAATAAGACGGCAGTAATTACAGGCGGATCAAGAGGGATTGGAGCTGAAATTGTGCTTGCTTTTATCAAGGCTGGTGCGAATGTTGTTTGTATATCTAGATCAGAATCAACAATAAAAAAACAGTCAAATTTTTCTTATTATAAATGCGACATATCTGATTCACAGAAATTCCAGTCTATTTGCGAATTAATTGATAGTAATTATAAGGGGATTGATATTTTGGTAAATGCTGCCGGAATCAGTTTACCAATTGATGATAAATATACTGAATTTGAGAGGTTTAGTAAGACATTGTCAGTTAATTTACTTGCAACTTATCAGTGTTGTGAAATAGTATCAAAATTTATGAATAAAGATTCGTCAATTATTAATATAACAAGCATTGGATCGATGTTGGGTTTTCCAGGTAATCCTGGCTATGTTGCAAGTAAAGGAGGAGTTATGGCGTTGACAAAATCTCTAGCTATTGATTTATCTCCAATGGGTATAAGGGTAAACAATATTGTGCCTGGTTATATCAAGACAGAGATGACTCTAAAAAGTTTTAAAGATAAAGAGTTATACAATGAAAGGCTAGATAGAATGATTATTAAGCGTTGGGGTTCTGTTGAGGATATTACTGGTGCTGCAATATTTTTAGCTTCGAATTCTTCATCATATGTTACAGGTACAGACGTAATTATTGATGGCGGCTGGACAGCAAAAGGTATGTAGTATGGATTTAAATCTTAATGGTAAAAAAGTTTTAATAACAGGCGCATCAAGAGGCATAGGCTTGGCTATTACTGAAACCTTCCTACAAGAGGGTGCAAAAACCTGCCTCGTATCGAGAGGGTCTAACGCCTTGTCCGAAAATGAGAGAAAACTACAAAATGATTTTGGTTTAAAAAATATTTTTGCTTGTAAGTGTGACTGTAGTAGTGTTGAGTCACTTGCTAGCTTAAGAGGCAAGATTGGAAATAGATGGGGTGGCTTGGATATTGTTGTAGTTAATGTAGGCGATGGGAAAAGTGTCTCAGACGCCTTGCCTGATGATGAGCAATGGCAAAAAACATGGAATAGTAATTTTGAATCAGCTTTGCAAACAGCAAGAACTTTTTTGCCAATGCTAAAAGAATCGCAAGGGGTGTTGTTATTTATATCATCTATTGCAGGGGTTGAGGCTTTTGGCGCGCCTACTGATTATTCAACAGCGAAAACAGCAATTATTGCATTAGCAAAAAATATGGCAAGAAAGTTAGCTCCCAATGTAAGGGTAAATGTCATCGCTCCAGGTAATGTGTATTTTAAAGGGGGGTCTTGGGATGAAAAAATTCAACAAGATAAAAAATGCGTAGATGGAATTATTAAATCAACAGTACCAATGAATCGCTTTGCAATACCACGAGAGGTTGCAGATTCTGCCGTATTTTTATGTTCAGATAGGGCGAGTTTTATTACAGGCTCCACCTTGGTAATTGACGGCGGACAAACTACAGGAGTTTTTTAAATGTTAGGAGAGTTATTTAGATTAGACGGTAAAATTATTGTTATTACTGGTGCGACGGGTTTATTGGGTAGAAAACATGCTGAAGCGGTTGCCTGTTACGGTGGAACGCCAATATTGCTGGATTTGTCGCAACAAGTTGTTGATGATTTTACCCATGAATTAAATGCGAAGTACAAAGTAGGTTCAGTTGGTTTTGCGATTGATATTACTGATGAAGAAATGATTAAGAGTAATGTCGAAAAATTAATTGAGAGGTTTGGTAAGATTGATGGCTTAGTTAATAATGCGGCAAACAACCCAAAAGTAGAAGATAGTAAAAAAGTTAACTTCTCTAGATTGGAGAACTTTCCTTTAAATATTTGGAATGATGATATTGCGGTTGGTTTAACAGGTTCATTCTTATGTGCGAAACATTATGGATTTGCAATCTCCAAAAATACAAATGGCGGCTCAATTGTGAATATATCATCAGATTTAGGCCTAATAGCGCCAGACCAGAGATTATATGCTAAGGATGGTATTGATAATGATAAGCAAAACGTAAAGCCTGTTACTTACTCTGTGGTTAAAACAGGGTTGATTGGTTTAACCAGATATTTAGCAACTTATTGGGCAGATAAGAATGTTCGTTGTAATGCGATGTGTCCAGGTGGGGTGGAAAATGGACAGCCTGAGGATTTTTTAAGAGAAGTTAATTCAAGAATACCGATGAAAAGAATGGCGAATGATAGTGAATACCAGGGTACGTTATTATGGATGCTATCTGATGCTTCTAGCTATTTAAATGGAGCAATTGTTCCTGTTGAAGGGGGGCGTACTGCATGGTAACATTGGTACACTTAGTCAGACTAGTATGGGTGAAGTTATCATGAAAACCACAATAGCTAACATTTACCCTATTTACTCCAAACAAATATCTGGCCTTAGCTACTCTTTATAATGATGCTGGGTGGACTGATTTTGGCATATTTGTCTACGGTTACTTTAATGGTTGGCAATGTTTTAAAGATTAAGTTTTGCAAATCACAAAGTAGCGTTAAATCTCTTGAATTATAAATATTTAATAATGAACAAACAACTCTGGCAACACTTAACTAAACGACGTAAAAAGCAATTTTTTTTACTATTAATTTTAATGCTTGTAGCCTCAATAATGGAGGTTGTGAGTATTGGTGCTATAGTACCATTTTTAGGTGCATTAACTTCACCTGAGAAAATTTATCAAAATGAACTTGCTCAGCCTTTAATTCAAATCTTAGGGATAGTAAATCCCAGTCAATTATTGTTACCATTGACAGTTATCTTTGTGATGGCGATACTAATTTCGTCAATAGTGCGCTTGCTCCTACTCTATGTGTCAACCAGATTGGCCTTTGCTACAGGCACTGATCTTAGCATTAAAGTATACAGGCGTACTTTGTATCAAAATTATTTAACTCACACATCACGCAATAGTAGTGAGATTGTAAATAGTCTTATTACTAAGGTAAATGCCGTTATAGGAAGCGTTTTATTGCCGTTAACGACCTTGGTAAGCTCAGTTCTTATCATGCTAGGTATTGTTAGTGTAGTTTTTAATATTAATGCACAAGTGGCATTAATCACATTCTCTGTTTTTATCTTGATTTATGGGGTAATTGCTTTCTTTACTAAAAAACATCTACAAAGAAATAGCCAATTAATCGCTAAACAATCTACACAAATAATTAAATCTTTACAAGAAAGTCTGGGTGGAATACGTGACGTATTAATTGACAACACCCAGGAATTTTATTGTAAATTGTATCAGAATGCCGACTTATCATTACGTAGAGCGTTAGGAGATAATATTATTATTGCTTCTAGCCCTCGTTATCTGGTGGAGGCAATTGGTATGACTTTAGTTGCAATTCTAGCATACTCTTTAACACTTCAAAAAGGTGATTTTTTAGATGTCCTCCCTTTATTAGGAGCACTTGCGGTAGCTGCTCAGAAATTACTCCCTGCACTACAACAATCATATGCTTCTTATAGTAAGATTAAGGGGGCAAAATCTTCTTTTGTTGATGTGTTGAACCTGCTAAATCAGTCGTTGCCAGATGATATTAATCAGAATACAGCAGACTCAATGCCATTTAAACAAGATATTGTTCTTAAGAACTTAAGCTTTAGATATAGAAAAGACACGCCATTGATATTAAAGAATGTAAACCTAAGCTTTAAAAAAGGTGAAACAATCGGCTTTATTGGAGAGTCAGGTAGTGGTAAAAGTACATTACTAGATATTTTAATGGGCTTATTACCCCCTACATTAGGAGAGCTACTGATTGATGGCACTTCTATCACGCAAAAAAATATAAAAGCCTGGCAGGCGCATATTTCTCACGTTCCTCAAAGTATCTATCTTACTGATAATACTATTCAAGATAACATTGCCTTTGGCGTTGTATCCGAGAAAATAAAAATGCATAAAGTTACTCAAGCAGCGCAACTGGCGCAAGTTGAAGGGGTGATCAATAATTTAAAAAATAAATACAAAACTTTTATTGGTGAGCAAGGTGTTCAACTATCGGGAGGACAAAGGCAGAGAATTGGCATAGCTCGTGCTTTGTATAAAGACAGCGACGTTATTATTTTTGATGAGGCAACTAGTGCTCTAGATAATGAAACAGAGCAAAAAATAATGCAAGAAATCGAGCAATTTAAAGATGGTCAAACTATATTTATCATTGCACATAGACTTACAACATTAAGGCAGTGTGACAGTATTATAAGAGTAAATAAAGATCATACAATTGAGCGGATTGATTTCAATCAATTGGAATTGAATTAAGTTCTAATGAAGTGTTGCTAATTTTGGCCTATATAGTGAACGTAAACAGTTTAACATTGGCAAGCGATTAAATGTCCAAATACGTAAAGAAATATTATAAATATACAATATATTAGGTGACCTAATGAGAAAAACTATTATCCAATTAAAAAAAGGCAATAAACATGTTAAAAAATAAATCAATACTTATCACTGGCGGAACTGGATCATTTGGTAATACCTTTATTCCAATGACATTAGAAAAATATAATCCAAAGCAGATTGTTATCTATTCTAGAGATGAAATGAAACAATGGGAGATGGCACAAAAATTTGAAGGTGATCACAGAGTTAAATTTGTGATTGGTGATGTCCGTGATCAAGCGCATTTATCAAGAACGCTTAATGGTATTGATTATGTTGTGCATGCTGCAGCAACAAAAATAGTCCCTACCGCAGAATATAATCCATTTGAATGTGTAAAGACCAATATTAATGGCGCTACAAATCTAATTGATGCTTGTATTGACCGTGGTGTTAAGAGTGTAGTTGCCTTATCAACTGATAAGGCCAGTAACCCAATTAACCTTTATGGTGCAACAAAATTAGCATCAGATAAATTATTTGTTGCTGGCAATGCTTACGCGGGAGATCATAATACTAGATTTTCTGTAGTCCGCTATGGCAACGTTATGGGCTCTAGAGGGTCAGTTATTCCATTTTTTATTAAGTTAAAAGAAACTGGTGAATTGCCAATTACAGATCCAAATATGACACGTTTTATGATTAGCTTAGAAGAGAGTGTTAAATTGGTTTGGCATGCTTTTAATGACATGCAAGGCGGCGAAATATATGTGAAGAAGATTCCTTCTATGACAATACCTGATATTGCCACAGCTGTTGATGAAAAATCGATACAAAAAATTATAGGTATAAGGCCTGGCGAGAAAATTCATGAACAAATGATTGGCCTAGAAGATGCTCCGCATACATACGAATATAAGGATCATTACAAAATACTACCTGCTATTTATAACTGGTCGTCTGATCCTGAACGTAATAAAGGTGGAGTAAAGGTTGGTGAAAACTTTACTTATTCTTCCGAAACTAATCAAGAGTGGATGAGTGTTAACGATTTACAAAATTGGATTAACGCTAATGGTGATAAAATTGGAAAAATATAATTTCAAATGAATAAGAGAAAGTCTTTAGTATTTTTAAATTCATCGGCCAGTGAATTAGATTGGATTCTACCAATAATCGAATATTTGTTAAATAATAGTGTCAATATAGAGATTATTTATAGAACAGAAGCTGCAAATAAAAGTGTTAGAAGTAATGATTCTTTAAATAGATATCTTGAATCTCATGCTCAAATTAAATATTTTAAACTTGGATGGATAGCTAGAGTAATTAACTTACTCGGATTTTATTTATATCGCATCAAGCCCATGCTAGGAAATTCTAAGATTTTTAACTATTGTTTTAATATCTTGGATAGGATTTTAAATTATATATATACTGGAAACTTATCTAAAAGCGTAACAAATGATACTATAAACGATCAATATCTTATATTTTCTGAAATTCCAAACTTAAAAAAGTCTTTAGGTAGTCAGCGCATATGGATGGAAAGAAGTTTTAAGCAATCCATTTTTTTCTATTGCCCACACTCTCCAATGATACACCACTTAAGTGGTCTTAAAAGCGCCTATCCATGTGATAATTATATAATTCCAAAAAGCTCCAGTTATATTCTTTTAGGAGGACCGGGTGATCTTAAGGCGTATGAGAATGGTCACTATGAACTATCACGAGTAGTTCCTGTATATATAGGTCATCCAAAATATTCAGATAAATGGATCTCATTTTTTAATGAAACATCTCATGTTTCAAATTTTAATAATTCAAATAATGTTGTTAAAATTTTAATCATTAGCAGGGGGGTTGGCTGTTCTTTAACGCAAGATCAACAGAAGTCATTGGTATCTTTAACTATAAAAGTTATTCATGAGAGTTTTTCAAATTATCAACTAATTATAAAAAAACACCCTAGAGAGCGTGAATCATATTGGGATATTGTCGCAAGACAAAATCCATCAATCTATTTTACAAAAGAGCCAATTTCAAAGATGGCGTGCACAGTAGATTTTTCAGTTGCATTTTGGTCGTCATCTGTAGTGGAGTGCTGCATCCTAGGCATGCCAGTAATAGAGTTTTTTCTTTCTACACATTTATTATTGGGGGCTGTCACCTCTCAACAACCTGGGGACCTTTCCAAGAAGTTTGGATTAGGCTTATTTGCTGATAATGAAGATGACTTTAGATTGGCAGTAGACAAAATCACCAATCAAGATTGCAAAGTTTCTTTAGAGACAATACACCCATCTTTTCAGATTTTTTTGAAACGCGCCAATAAGTGGGAAATATACTTTGAAAAAATTCTAAACTCTAATAATATATTTCTTAAATAGTGATGCTAAAATGTATCAAATTTTCTCATATTAAATCGTAGTGTACAAATAAAATAATTAATCGTATGTTAAAAAATAAATCAATACTTATTACTGGAGGATCTGGTTTACTAGCTGTCAATTGGGCGCTATCCATATGCAATAATTATGAAGTTACATTGCTATTGCATCATAAGAAAATTTCTCTATCGGGGGTCGATACAGAAATCGTATCTTTAGACTCTTTAGATAAATGCTTATCCGTATTGGTAAAATATCAGCCAGATATTGTAATTCATACAGCTGGACTCACTAATGTAGAAGAGTGTGAGTCTAATCCTAATTTAGCACAAACAGTAAATGTAGATTTAGCCAAGAATATAGCGACTGCCTGCAGCAATCAAGGTGTTAAATTAGTTCATATCTCAACCGATCACCTATTTTTAGGCGATCAAGAATTTACTACAGAAGATGCTAGCACTAATCCTGTTAATAACTATGCTAAAACAAAATTTTTAGGTGAACAGCAAGTTCTAGAAAACTGTAAAGACGCGCTTGTTATTCGTACAAACTTTTTTGGTTGGGGCACAAGGTATCGCCAATCCTTTAGTGATTTTATTTTAAGTAAATTAAGAAGCGGAAAGTCCCTTGACCTATTCCAAGATGTCTTTTTTTCTCCAATATTAATTGATGAGTTGTCTAATAAGGTACACCAACTGATTGATATAAATGCTAGTGGATTATTTAACGTAGTTGGAAGTGAGCGTGTGACTAAATACGATTTTGGTATCAAACTTGCTAATTGTTTTAATCTAGATACTAGTTTAATTAACAAAATTAGTGTTGACGATAAGCCAAATTTGGTAAAAAGACCCAAGGATATGAGCCTATCTAATACAAAACTCCGTCAAACACTTGATTGTAAAATCGCTAGTCTTGATGATCAGCTGCAAACCCTTAAAAAACAAGAAAGTGAGGGGGGTGTTGCTAGTCAAGTGACCTTAGATATTATTCCTTATGGTAAGCATTATATTGATGAGAGTGACATACAGTCTGTTGTTGATGTATTGAGACACGGTATGCTTACACAGGGACCCAAGGTTGCAGAGTTTGAAAATAAGATTGCTAATTATGTAGGTGCAAAATATGCGGTTGCTGTTGCCAACGGTACGGCGGCATTGCATTTAGCATGTATGGCATTAGAGATTAAAGAGGGTGATGAGGTGATTACTACTCCCAATACCTTTGTTGCAACGAGTAATTCAATTTTATATGTAGGCGCCAAACCAGTATTTGTTGATATAGATAATCGGACACTTAATATTGATATCGATCAAATTGAGAAAGCAATACTTGATTCGAATAATATTAAAGCTATTTTCCCTGTACATTTTGCTGGACTACCATGTGACATGGAACGAATCAAGAAATTAGCAGATAAATACAACCTGGCAATTGTTGAGGATGCTGCACACGCATTAGGCGCAACATACAATAATGGGTCAAAGGTTGGCAACTGTCAATATTCAGATATGACAATCTTATCCTTTCACCCTGTAAAAGGTATTGCAGCAGGCGAAGGGGGTATGGTTATAACCAATGATAAAGCTCTTTATCATAAGTTAACCCTACTTAGAAGTCACGGCATTACCAAAGGTAATTTTGAGTTCCCCGGCATTAGTGAGCCAGATAACTTGCTAATCAACAAAGATGAGGCACTTGAAAATGGAGAGCTAAAGCGTTGGTATTATGAAATGCAGTATCTTGGATACAACTATCGTATCACTGACATTCAATGCGCATTAGCCATATCACAAATGAATAAGATTGATCTATTTTTAGATGCTAGAAAGTCAATGGCTAAATATTATGACCAGGCCTTTTCAGACGTTCCAAATATTACCCCACTACAGACGTATGGAAGAGATGATAGCTCCCATCATATCTACGTAGTTAGTATTGATTTCGATAAGATTGACATGAGCAGACACCGGTTTATGAAAGAACTAGCAGAACAAGGTGTAGGGTCGCAAGTACATTATATTCCTGTTGTCAATCAACCGTATTACCAAGATATGGGTTATGAAATTGAACAGTTTCATGTAACTAATGCATACTATCGGAACACATTGACCATTCCTTTGTATTACGGATTAAGTAATACTGAGCAAAAATTGGTTATCTCTTCAATAAAAGAATTACTGAATAAATAGATGATTATAAATACTGAACGATTCCAGTTGAAATCTTTAACGACAAAAGATGTTACAGAGAAATATTTGTCATGGTTTAGCGAATCACAGGAGGTTATTCAGTATATTTCTTTCGCTCAAAAAAAAGTGAATATTAACGATTTAATACAGTATGTAAAAGACAGGGAGAGTAGAGAGGATATTTTATTTTTAGCGATTTTTACCGACTCTGGTCAGCACATTGGTAATATAAAATATGAGCCAATTAATCTTAAAGATGAATTGGCCACAATGGGAATTTTAATTGGAGATAAAGAATGGAGAGGAAGAGGTGTTGCAGCTGAAGTGATTAAAGGTAGTAGTAAGTATTTAAAAGAAAATTACGGAATTAAAAATATTGAGTTGGGTGTGGATAAAAATAATATACCTGCAATTACTGCCTATAAAAAAATTCAATTTAAGGTGGTTAAGGAAACCGATAGTGGGTTTAATATGTTATTAAATTTAGCATGAAATTAGCACTCGGAACAGTTCAATTTGGTTTAGATTATGGCGTAACCAACCTAAGTGGACAGGTAACAATAGATGAAGTTAGAAATATTTTAACTTTTGCTAAAAATAATAAAATTGATACATTGGATACTGCATCAGGATATGGTAATAGTGAAGAAGTATTGGGAGAAATTGGTGTCGATAACTATCAGATTATTACTAAAACTATTTCTCTTGAAGGTGATGTTAATAAGGTAATAGATAGTTTTCATAAGTCTTTAGAAAGCCTTGGTCAAAAGCAAGTGGAGGGCTTGTTAGTCCATGACATTAATAATGTAGAAAATAAGCAGTTTGATATTTTATTTAGCAAGTTGAATGAATTAAAACAGCAGGGTTTGATTAAGAAAATTGGCTTTTCTACTTACACGCCAGGGCAAGTAAATTTTTTATTAGAGAACTTTGGTTTCGATTTAATTCAAGTTCCATTCAATGTGTTTGATACTCGTCTAATTCAGGGTGGGCAATTACAAGCGTTAAAAAGCAAAGGTATAGAGGTTCATGCTAGAAGTATTTTTTTACAGGGTGTGCTATTAGACTTTGACAATCTTTCAGATTATTTTTTAACTTGGAAAAAACAATTTACAAAATATCAAGTAATGGTTGAAAATAGTGGCTTGTCGCTATTAGAATATGCGCTTAATTTTTCCTTAAACATTCAAGAAATAGATAAAATATTAGTTGGTGTTAATAGTGAAAATCAATTAAAAGAGATTGTTCAAGCGGTAAAGAGGCAAAGTAGTTTAGAGGCTCACCCTATTGGTGATATAAATTTATTAAACCCAAGTTTGTGGAAGTTGTGATATTAGCAATATTACAAGCAAGACTTTCTTCATCGCGCTTGCCTAATAAAGTATTAAAGTCAATTTTAGGCAAGCCAATGCTGCTGCACCAGGTTGAGAGAATACAGCATTCTAAAAAAATTGATAAATTAGTTATTGCAACTTCAGATAATGTCTCAGATGACGCTATTGAGAAGATGTGTTTAGATAATAATATTGAAGTATTTAGGGGTGATTTAAATAATGTATTAGATAGATTTTATCAGTGTACTAAGTCTTTTAAGCCTGATCATGTTGTTCGTTTGACTGGTGATTGCCCTTTGGCAGATTGGCAGATTATTGACGATATGATTCAATATTATGTAGATAAAAAACTCGACTACATGGCAACCTCCTTAAAGTTTCCTGATGGCTTGGATGTTGAAGTAATGACGATGAAAGCGTTAGCTGAAGCAAAATACCATGCAACCCTGCCATCAGAATTAGAGCATGTGACTCAATATATAAATAAAAAATCTATCAAATTCAAAATTGAATATTTTGATTTTGATAAAGATTTGTCACATCTTCGTTGGACGGTTGATGAACCTGAAGATTTTGTCTTAGTGGAGAAAATATATCAAGCTCTATATGAGATAAATCCATTATTCTTAACGAATGATATTTTAGATTTGTTAAAGCGACAACCAGAATTAACTAGAATTAACGATAGCTTTATAAGAAATGAAGGCCTGGAAAAGTCTATACAAGAGGATAAGGAGTTTTTAAAAAATGTATAAAAAATCAGAACAATTATTAGATAGGGCGCTAGAGTCAATCCCACTTGCTTCACAAACATTCAGTAAAAGTTTTACTCAATACCCTAGAGGCGCCTCCCCATTCTTTATTGAAAAAGGCAGGGGTAGTAAGGTTTGGGACGTGGATGGCAATGAGTATATTGATTTTGTTAATTCTTTGGCTGCTGTTACATTGGGTTATTGTGATAAAGATGTTGATAAGGCAGTGCAAGATCAGATGAAGAATGGTGTAACTTTTTCATTGCCGCACATCTTGGAAATGGAAGTTGCTGAAAAGCTTATTGAGATTATTCCTTGCGCTGATAAAGTTAGATTTGCTAAGAACGGTACTGATGCCACTAGCGCTTCTATCCGTATTGCTAGAGCCTATACAGATAGAGAGCATATTGCTGTTTGTGGCTATCATGGTTGGCAAGATTGGTATATTGGATCAACAACGAGAGATTTAGGCGTCCCTAAGGCAGTAAAAGAACTCACACATAAGTTTGAATACAATAACATTAAATCGCTAGAAAAGATATTCCAAGAGCAAGAGCTGGCCTGTGTAATTATGGAACCAATGAATGTTGAATATCCGCAAGATAATTTTTTAGAAAAAGTTAAGGAATTAACGCATAAAAATAATGCATTATTAATTTTTGATGAGACTATTACAGGTTTTCGTTATTCATTAGGTGGTGCACAGGAGTTATTTAATGTTATTCCAGATTTGGCAACTTTTGGCAAGGGTATGGCGAATGGTTATCCTTTATCTGCTGTAGTTGGTAGAAATGAAATTATGCAAAAGGTTGAGGATATTTTCTTCTCAGGTACTTTTGGTGGCGAAACACTTTCTCTTGCTAGTGCCAATGTAATTATTGATAAATACAAGAAATACAATGTTGTAAAACATTTCGAAGAGGTTGGTGTTGACTTGCTAATACAATTAAATCAGTTGATTGATAATAATGATTTAAATGATATTTTTTATACATCAGGACATCCTTCATGGAGTTTTTTACATATTAAGGGTCAAGATAATTATTCATCTTTCGAAATTAAAACTTTTTTCTTGCAGGAGATGTTTAAAAAAGGAATATTAACTTTAGGTGCGCACAACCTAAGCTTTTCTCATACCAAGAAAGATATTGATAAATTGATTAAAGTTTATCAAGAGGTGTTACCACTTATAAAGCAGCATATTAGAAAAGACACCTTGATAGAGAATATCACGGGTGATATCTTACAACCTTTATTTAAAGTTAGATAGAGAAGGAGAGTAAAAGTGAAATTATTTCAAGATTTAAACATTGATATTCAGCAAAATATTAAAGAGGTAGATTATTACGGCTATACAAAAATAGAAAATTTTTTAACAAGTGAGGGGAAAAGTCATTTATTGAATTTAATTAATAAAAAATATGATGAAATTAACTCCAATGGAAAAATGAAATACAAAGGGGTTCCTGGTAGAAATGCTAATGACAAGATTGTGTATTCTATATATAACATTAATCATTGCTTTATTGAGGTATTGACTTCGTCAGTTATACGAGAAATTGCAATGCATAAACTTAATGATGAATATTATCGTTTTTTGCCAAATAATGTGCCAAATTATATTCTTTCTTATTACAACGCAAGATCTAGTGGTAATAAACTAGATCTGCATATAGATTCTATAATTCCATTTCTTAGTAACCAAAAAACAAATGCGATACAGGTAGCCATTCTTTTAGAGGATAGTACTATTGATAATGGCTGCACAGTTGTCGTCCCTGGATCGCATACTTCTGGTAGATATACGGATAGAGAATTTTCCAATACAAAGCCTCTCACGGGAAAAGCAGGAGATCTAATAATATGGGATAGTAGACTGTGGCACGGAACATTGGTCAATAAAACAAAGGAGTCTCGCTGGGTCTTAATTGCTACTATGTCCCAATGGTGGTGTAAGCAATCTATTGATATTGTAAGAAATGTTGATAACAATGTTTATCAACAATGTTCCGATGAGCAAAAGCAATTACTCGGCTTCTGCTCAATACCACCAGAAGATGAATTTTCACGTAATAATACTAAATGCGGCTATGATTTTTTAAAGGCGAATGTTGAGGACTATTTTTAACAATTTGAGGATTAAATGAACGAATACACCCCACATAAAACTCGACATGGATATTATTCTATTAGTAATCTAACGTCAAAATAGCGGTTAATATAATTTACTGATATGAATTTGACGATATTGACAGATGGTAATAATAAATATGGTTTTGGGCATATTAGTCGTAGTCAAACATTAGCAAATTTTCTCGTTGATAATGGTTATAAAGTAAAAGTTATTGTTCTATCGACTGTTAATTTAGAGGTTTTTTCTACTAACGATAATGTAATTATTGACATACCTTATAATGGAGATTTTTTATTCAAAAAAATTAACAGTTATTGCAAGGTGATTGGTCTAGATTATCTTGGAGAGGTTAAACTTGACTTAGTAATAAATGTATTTGACTATAAAAGATACGAATATAGTAATAAAATTAATGGCCTAGAGTATGCCATTATTAGAAAAGATGTAGTTCATCTAATTCACACGGATAGTGCCAAAGAAGGAGTTTTAATAATGTTAGGGGCATATGATGTAAATAATTTTGCTAATAATATTATTCAAGAATTAGATAATAAAGGTTTGAAAACGTTTGTTATTGAAAAAGATAAAAATATTGACACGAGTATTTTTAATCATTGCATTCATTATGTAAATTCTAGTAATGTTGCAAGAATAATGAAAAATAGTCTATGGGCTGTTTCAAATGGCGGCAGCTCCATGTTGGAGTTAATGAGCCTAGGAAAGGCGATTCATGTTTTACCACAATCCAATGCAGAAAAAGCATTAGCAATACAAATTTTTAAAGATGGAGGAGTGTTGGGCGTTGGCGATCCTGTTGAAATTCCTGATATCGAAACAATTAATCGTGTTGGAAGGAAAGCAAAAGAAATGGTTGATGGTTTAGGTGTAGAAAGAATATTGGCACACATAGAAAGAATATTTTATGAAAAGTAATGGGCTGTACTTATTGTTTATATGCGCCGGTCGTTGGCAGTTAGATGGCATACTTCAGGCGAAAAAGCTAGGTTACAAAGTCTTTGCAGTTGATTGCGATAAAAATGCAGAAGGTTTAAAGATTGCTGACAAATCTTTAGTGATAGATATCCATGAAAGTGAAAAAATTATTAATTATATTAAAGATCAAAAAATAAGGCTTGGTGGGGTAATTTGTATGGCTTCGGATATTGGTCAAAACACTGCATCTATTATAAGAGAAGAGTTTAAATTATTTGGAATGTCTTATAAAATTTCAAAAAAGATGACAAATAAAGAGATGCAAAGAGGGGCTTTAACAAATAAAAAAGGAATTAATGTTCCAAAGTGGCTAATCGTTGAAAAATATCTAAATATTAACAAGGTTAGAGAGAAGATAGGGTTTCCATGTGTTGTAAAACCTGTAGATTCAGCTGGATCTAGGGGGGTTGAAATTGTTAGTGTGGAAGGAGAATTAGAAAAAAAAATACATAATGCCAGTTTATTTTCTTCTAATTCTAGGGTTATTGTTGAAGAGTATATTGAAGGAGTTGAGTATACAATAGAAACTTTTACGCACAACCTTGTGACACACTTGTTGCTAATTACTGAGAAAAGTAAATTAAAGAAAACACTAGCAAATGAATTATTTTCAGCGGAGTTAGAAGAAAAAGAAGTGATAGGATTGACAACAAAGATTGAGAAAATATTTAAGGTATTAGGGTATAAATATGGTGCTGGACATACAGAAGTTATTAAAAGAAATTCTGATGGAAGGTTTTTTCTGGTAGAAAGTGCGGGAAGGGGTGGTGGATTTTTAGTTGCAGATTTACTAGTTCCGGAGGCATCAGGGTTTAATCTTAATGAGGCTTGTGTTGTTCAAGCTATGGGAGGTGAACCTAATAAAATTCTTAACACTAAAAGTGACACAGTATTGTTAAGATTTATTCCTAGTCAAGAGGGAGTGATTAAAAACATAAACGGATTTGAAGCTGTAAATAAAATAAAAAATGTAGTGGCAGGATGTTTTGTTAAAGTTGGAGATAAGACAAAAAAAGCTCAATTAGATGGGGATCGCATTGGGTATATTCTCACCAAAGGAAAGACTAAATCAAATGCCTTTTCATTGGCTAACAAGATTGAAAATAGGATTAAAATAAATTATGTTAAAAATTGATGCTCATTTACATTTTGATAACAGATTATCAAAAGATATAACTACTTTAGCAAAAAGTCTTAATGACGATTTAAAGCAATCAAATATTGATTTTGCAACAGTATTACATTTAGATGTTCAGCCGTGGAGTGCAGAAGAGTTTGCAGGGGCAATTTCAGAAAATGATAGATTGATTGGTTTTATTAACATTCATCCTTTTAATAAAAATGCCAATGACTTATTAAGACAGGGTATAGAAACATTAGGCTTCAAAGGTCTAAAGCTTCATCCTAGATTGCAAAAATATGATATCACTGATAAAAGAGTATCATCTTTAATTTCTTTTGCAGGTGAAATGAATATTCCTGTTTTGATTGATGCTTTTCCAGATGGAGATTGGCTTAACATGGATTTTAATGTGTTAAATTTTATGGCGTTAGCAAGGCAATCGCCAAAGACTAAAATTATTTTTGCACATTTTGGTGGGCATCAATGTATTGATTTTATGATGCTGGCAAAGAGGTTACCAAATGTATATTTTGATTGTTCATATTCATTGTTATATTACAGAGGAAGCTCTATTACAAAAAATATTATTTACTGCATGCAGTCAATGAAATATGAAAGAGTTTTTTATGGTTCTGATTATCCCGATAGAAGTGTTGAAGATAGTTTAAAGCTATCCGTCATTGAGTTTGAAAAATTTGGTGTTTCTAAAGAAAATTTACAAAAGATAATGGGTGGAAATTTTGCAAAATTATTAGGAATCAGTGGTGGATAGTAAAGATAAAGAAAGATTACTATCTTTGTACGAAGGTAGATTAGAGAAGTATGGCTATGATGTTAAAACAGTAGGCTGGGGAAGTGTCAAAGATCAATATTCTAGATTTGACATGCTCTTAAGGGGGGTGGATTGCAATAATAAAAATATCTTGGATTTAGGTTGCGGTTTAGGCGATTTTATTGGTTATTTGAAGCAAAAAAATATTAAAAATTTTACATATACAGGTATCGATTTATCGGATAGAATTATAGAAAAAGCAAAGGAAAAGTATCAAGAAAGTAATTGTCATTTTTTTACTAAAAATGTATTAAATGATAAATTGCCAAAGGCGGATATCGTTATTATATCCGGAATGCTAACTTTTAATATTAAAGGAACTAAAGCAAATATTGGAAAAATAATGCAGAAAATGTTTGATAGTACCAATGAAATATTAACAATTAATTTTATGTCTAATTATGTTGATTTTGAATTAGAAAAAAATTTACACTTCTCTCCAGAGGAAATATTTACCCATGCTAAAAAAATAACTAAATGGGTTAATATTTATCATGACTACCCCCTGTATGAGTTTACAATCCAATTAAAAAAAGAAGGAATACTGTGAGTATTAGGGAAAAAATTTTAAATTACATTGTTAAAAATAAATTATCAACAACAGAAGTTGCTGATTCCATGGGAAAGACGGGTTTAGTGCAAGGCGCACTTCCTTTAAATGATGCAGATTATAAGGTTGGAAGTATTAGAGTTTGTTTCGCATGGGATAATACAAACTACAATGTCCATAAACAATTTAAAGAAATAGAGAAGGGTGATATTGTTTTTGTCTGTCCTTATAAATTTGATGATATTGCAGTTCTAGGCGAGTTAATGACAAAGTACGCTTTAACATATCAACAAGCAAAAGCATTGGTTGTATTAGGTAAGGTAAGGGATGTTTCTAAACTTTATAAAGAAAAATACCCTATATGGAGCAGGGGTTATACCCCTATTGGCTGTAAGAACACTAAAGAGAGTTCTGATCTATCAAATACCTTTCAACAAGAAATGATAAAAAACTTTGATGGCGGCATCGCTGTTTGCGATGCAGCTGGTGTCGTTGTGATTCCAAGTAGGCACTTAGATGAAAATATGCTTAAGAGGCTCCATCTGATTGAAATGCAAGAAGATATTTGGAGCTACTCTTTAAATACACTTGGCTGGGATACAAAAAAAATTGTTTGTGATAAGCAATATCTTGAGAAGAGGGTGGCTTTTCCTGAAGAATTGAATAAGTATTTTAATGCGTTGAAAAATGGGTTCAATAAAAAGTAAGGTTGCAAAAAGTGATTATTAACAATAGAGTTATTTCAAACCATAGCACACCTTATATTATTGCTGAATTGTCAGCTAATCATAATGGAGATATTCGACGAGCATTGGAGAGTATTAAAGTGGCTAAGGAGTGCGGCGCTGATGCGGTAAAAATCCAAACTTATACGGCTGACACCATTACAATTAAAAGTGATAGAGAAGAGTTTCAGATTAAAGGTGGATTATGGGATGGTTATGATTTATATAGTTTGTTTAAAGAGGCAGAAACCCCTTACGAATGGCACCAGGAGTTATTTAACTATGCAAAGGAAATAGGTATTACGATATTTAGCTCCCCTTTTGACTTTACAGCAGTAGATTTATTGGAAGAGTTAAATACGCCTGCTTATAAAATCGCATCTCCAGAAATTATTGACTTACCTTTAATTAAAAGGGTTGCTCAAACCAAAAAACCAATGATTATCTCAACAGGGATGGCAAACCTAGAAGAAATTTCTGAAGCTATTGATGTTGCTAAAGAAAATGGTTGCCAAAATTTGGTTTTATTGCATTGCATTAGTGGTTATCCCACCCCACCCGAGCAGTCTAATCTGAGGATAATTCCAGATTTGGCTGAGCGCTTTAATTCTTTAGTGGGTTTGTCAGACCATACGATGGGTACAACCGTTGCTACAGCGAGTGTTGCATTAGGCGCTTGCGTGATTGAAAAACACTTTACCTTAAGTCGCTCAGATAAAGGACCTGATAGTGAGTTTTCATTAGAGCCTCATGAGTTGAAACAATTGTGTAAAGATACAAAGATTGCTTGGAAGGCGTTAGGTGGTGTATGTTATAAATTAAAAAATGCAGAAAAAACTGGACATAAATTTCGCCGTTCACTATATTTTGTAAAAAATATTTGTAATGGTGATCTGATTACAGAAAAGCATGTTAGGAGTATTCGGCCAGGGCTTGGACTACTACCAAAATATTATGAACAGGTTTTGGGAAAAACTGCAAAATGTGATATAAAACGTGGCACACCTGTTTCATTTGATTTAATTTCATGACAAATACCACTATTCAATCTAAGCGCTTTAATTTAGTGACATTGAGGCAAAGTGATGTGAGTGATAGATATTTAAGATGGATTAATAGTTCGAATAATAAATATATAGATTACACCAGTCAAAGTCGCAGTCTTGCAGATATTCAATCTTATGTTGCAGAGCGTGAAGATGATAGCACTATTTTATTTCTCGGTATTTTTATACGCGAGAGTAATGAGCATATAGGTAATATTAAATTCGAGCCTATTAATTTTCATAATAAAACTGCAGTTATGGGGATACTTATTGGTGAAGAGGGCTGGAGGGGTCGAGGTGTCGCTCTTGAAGTGATTAAGTCAAGTTCAGAATGGCTTAATAAACAATATGACATTAATCGTATTGCTCTTGGGGTTGATTCAAAAAATATAGCTGCAATTAAAGCCTACGAAAAAATAGGCTTTAAAAACAAACAAACACCATGTATCACTATAACCAATAGAAGTCAATTAACCATGGTGCTGGATGTGAAATGAAAATACTTGCATATTTTCCAATTATAAGTAAATATATTAATAGAAGACAAAGGTCTAGACTAAGATTAATAAATAAAGGGTATAGGCAAATTAAGAATAAAGGGAAATTAGATGTCCCGCTTCGATTGAAAAATATATTATCTAAAGTAAAGCTTGATGATTTATATTTTTCCAAGATTCTGCTACAGCAGAATGATTTTGATGTGGAGCTATCGATACGCCAATATTTAACTGAAAGAATATTATGTAATCCTCCCAAAAATTAACACTCAGTAAAAGTAGAATTTTCTTATAATAAAAACATAAGGAGATTCAAATGAAGACAGTACGTAAATCAGATTCACAAATCATACACTCTTTTTAGCACCCCCTTGAGGGGTGAATACTGAGCCAAGCAGGCTCAGGTGTTCCAGTATCCGAGCTGTGTAGAGAGCACGGTATGAGCAGTGCCACTTTTTACACCCCTCAAGGGGGTATCTAGGTAAGTGGCGTGCTAAATACGGCGGCATGGATACCTCAATGATCACTAGACTCAAAGAGCTTGAGGCAGAGAATTCTCGTCTCAAGAAGATGCACCCCTCAAGGGGGGCATTGAACAGAATACGCAGATGAGCGTTTAAAAGCCATGATCGTACAGGAAGCTTTAACAAAAAAGTTCTAAGGCTATCTCTACGCAAGGAGATGGCTAAGCAGGCCATTAATAAATATCGGGTGACAGTTCGATTGGCTTGTCAGGCTTTTAAAATCAGTGAGACGTGTTATCGGTACGATCCAAAACTATCATCTGAGAATGAGATAATTGCTGACTGGTTGCTACGATTAACCACAACACATAAGCAATGGGGTTTTGGATTGTGTTTTATGTATCTGCGCAATACTAAGGGCTTTAAATGGAATCACAAGCGTGTGTATCGAATTTACAAGCAACTAGAGCTTAATCTTAGGATTAAGCCTAGAAGAAGAATCAAACGCGACAAGCCGCAGGCTTTAAGTGTGCCACTGTCTATTAATCAAACCTGGTCAATTGACTTCATGTCAGACTCATTAAACACCGGCAGGAAGATTAGAGCATTCAATGTGATTGATGATTACAACAGAGAGTGCCTAGGCATTGAAGTGGATCACTCTTTGCCAGCGCAAAGAGTGATTCAATCATTAGGGCGACTGATTGAATGGCGAGGCAAGCCTAAGGCTATTAGATGTGATAACGGACCAGAGTATATATCTCACGCACTCAGAGAATGGGCACAAGCAATGGATATTGAACTAATGTACATACAACCAGGCAAGCCAACTCAAAATGCCTACATAGAAAGATTTAATAGAACAGCAAGAAACGAATAGCTGAACATGCATATCTTTGACTCTGTTTAGTACCCCCTTGAGGGGTATTCGATTGAGCACGCTCAATCGTTAGCAACCCAATGGATGTGGGTATATAATAACGAACGACCTCATAGTTCGATTGGTGGGATTCCACCAAGAAAGCTACTTGAGGCTATTTAAACAACGGAGATTC
>Ga0233446_1000857_pt1 | contig 26392 bp, 45 predicted proteins | sample SI_124_October20_4_FD_182780 | JGI IMG/M metagenome (GOLD analysis project Ga0233446, IMG submission 182780) | Seawater microbial communities from Saanich Inlet, British Columbia, Canada - SI_124_October2016_120_MG | ecosystem: Environmental > Aquatic > Marine > Inlet | place: Canada: British...
GCTCTCGTCGTCGGCCCACGTATCGCAGTAGTCGCCACGCGGGATCGGGTAGCCGGAATGCGCGCAGGTCCAGCAGGTCTTGAGCGCGTCGCCGGTGTCACTCGCCATCGTCGCCACCCTCGGCCGCGCTGCGCTTGCTGCCGTACGTGCGGACGCGGGAGATCGGGGTCACGAGTTCGGCCACCTTGTCGGCGACGTACTGCGCGCAGGGGCCGCACAAGTCGGTGAGGATGTGCGTCTTGCTGCCGAGGGTGATCTCGCACTCGATGCCGCGCTCCGGGTCGAAGCCGTCGCCGTCGGCGAAGGACTCCAACTCGGCGGTGCAGAGATCGCAGATCACCTGCGTCACGGTGCGTTCGATGGTCACGGTCTCGGTCTTCGTGGTGATGGTCATGATCTTCCCTCCATGGCGCCTGTAAGTGCCGCTGTTGCGTGTCAGAGCAGCGAGCCCTGTCCTGGGTTGTCCCGCAGCATGGGCGCGTCGATGACGTCACCGGGCGGGATGTAGTCGCCGGTCATCGTGTCGAAGTCGCCGGATCGCACGGCCACGAACAGGCGGTCCACGTCGGCGATGGTTTCCGGCTTGTCCTTGTGCAGCACCGCGCGGCTAACCTTCGTTGCCCACGCCCGCACGCCCATACCCGATCGCGCTGACTCGAGGATGTGCGCGACCTCGTCGAGTAGCTGGTTCTTGGCGTCCTGCAGAATCTTCTCGGTGGCCCCGGCCTGCCGCCCGGCCTCGCTGTCGATGGCCTCCGGGGTGGGGATGAGGAACACCTCGCAGACGGCCAGCTTGATCGCCGCGGTGTGTGCTTTGTTCGCTGCCTTGTCCAGCGAGTCGGCGCCAAACCCGTTGACGATGGCGGCCACGTGGGAGCCGTCGGGGGCGTAGAATCGCACCTCGACGAGCAGGTCGGCGAAGGTCTGTTTGTCCGGCATGCCTGCGGCGCGCCCGGACGTGACGCGCTCGACGACGCGGGGGGCGACGAAGATACCCAGCCCCGCCAGGATGGGCTGCGCTGCGGCGAACACCGCGTCCGCGCTGCGGAAGTTGTACCGTTGCGCCTCGTTGGTGCCGTCCTTGCCGATGGGCTGGATCTGCCGCATGGCCTCACCCATCAGGGCGAAGATCTGCGGGCTCTCGTGCGTGGTTGTGTCGCTGCTACCAGACATCGATTGCCTTCCTCTCTACTGCGTCGGCGTCTTCCATCACCCACGGGGGGCAACCGAGCGCCTGCGGTTCGTTGGGGTGGCCCGGCCACGATCCCGTGGCTGTGCATATCCTGTGGATTTCCAGGGCCTTGCGGTACATGGTGCGCCCGGCTTCGAGCCACGGGTCGCTGTACGGGTGGTCGTAGTGAGCCACCGGGTAGGGCGGGATCTTCGACTGCGGCACGAAGCGGAATGAGCGGGCCACGCCATCGGCCGCCAGCAAGCCCTCGAGATACATGGCCGCCTGGAAGTGATAGCGGTACGTCGTCATCTCCCTTGACCACTTGCCCGCGTCCACGGTGTCGAGGCGCGTGGTCTTGTAGTCGCTGGCGAAGGTGCCCGTGAGCACGTCAGGGCGTGCCTTGCAGCGGATGCCGGACGCGGGGTCATCCCACACCACCGAGACCTCGGGGGCGCCCGTGAGTGAGGCGTGAGCGCCGTGGTCACACACGGCCCGGTACATGGCCGAGATCTTGACGTAGTCGGCATGTGACACGGGCTGACGGCCCTCGATGGACGCGGCGAACTCGGCCCGCTCATCCTTGCCGAGCTTCGTACGCGCGGAGTTCTCGAAGACGGGCTCGACGGCGAACGCATCGGCCCATGACTTCGGGTCCACGATGTGCGCGTGGGCGGCGCGGCCGAACGCGAACGCCGACGAGTCCCGGGGGTGGGTGCGCTTGTGCTGCGCCTTCGCCGGGGTGCTCGGCGGCAGCAGGTCGCGCAGGTACGACGATGACACGGCGTCCCACGCCAGATAGTCGGCGAAGGGAACCGCGTGGTAAATTCCGGGGTCGGGGGCTGGGATGGTCATGGCGTCTCCGTGGCGCAGGCGGCGTAGCGCTCGCGGGACTGATCGGCACCCATGCACTCGGCGATCTCGTGCAAGCGCTTGTCATGCGGACGGACGTAGGCCAGATGCCACGCGATGCCCGCGGTGATGGCGAGCAGCAGCAGCAGGGCGGCGGCGCGGGCGGTCATCGGCTGCGCTCTGCGTGCAGGTACTTCACGCCGCAGGACTCCCACCCCGCGAAGACGCTGTAATCCTTGCTGCTCTCGCTGCACGCGTTGGCGGGGTGTTCCGTCGTCGCCACGCTGATCGATGTCCACCCGGCCGGCACTGCCGGAATGGGGGCGTGATGGCTCACCTCGATGTGTAGATAGCCAGCGTCGGTCATGATCTCGGCGAGCCGGTCGCCCATCTCGCGCAACTCGGCCACTTCGTCGTTCGTCAACTCTCGCATGGTCCCTCCTACTCGGCGTCTACGCCGTTGGTTTCTATCTATCACGCGCCTGCGTCAGGGCTTGTCGTCGTGCCACCATCCGTCGGGCAACCACGCATCCGGCGGCCCGTCGAGGTCGTCATCCGGGTATTCGTCCTGCGGCTCCCGCGGGTCGGGGTCTTCCTCGTGCCGTAGCCTGGGCTGCGGCGGGTCGATGGGGCGGTACTCACCGAGCGGCATCATCGGGCGGCCTCGATCTTGCCGTTCTTGCTCATCAACAGCCGCACGATCTCGTTGCACATCTCGCAGAAGCACGGCGCATCCTGCTGAACGAACGTACCGAGGGCCTGCCCACAGCACGAGCAATGGAGCGTGGTGCCATCCCACACGGATGCGTCGATGTCGATCTCGGCCTCAAGTTGCAGGGCTCGGATCTCGGCGATGGTGTCTTCGTAGTTGCTCACTGCTGCTCCCTTTGGATCGTGATCCTGATCTCGTTGCGGTCACGTTCGACGTAGCACCCGATCGCGCTGACACGTCGAGCAAGGCGCATCGCGTCAAGGCCCGTCATGCACGTCCACCACCTGCGGCGGCTTGATATGGTCGCGCCTTCGGAAAAACAGATCCGCGCTGCTTCGCGTGCGAGCGTTTCGATCGGGTCGCTTTTCATCGGTCATCCTCCTCGTGGTCCTGTCCGTGCATGGGCTCGTCATCGCAGCAGCAAGCCCCCGCCCCGTCGCCTTCGAGGTCGCCCCCGCACTCCCGACACACCACGCACCCGCAGGCGTCGGGCCCGTCGGGATGCGCGTTCATCTGGGAGCCGCACTCGCAGCGGGTGGCGTGCTGCCACAGCCGGTCGGCGTAGAGGGGGAGCTCGGCGGGGTTGTTCATCGGTCCTCCTCCTCGTCGATGTCATCCTGCGTCGGGATCGTGTAGGGGTCGATGCCCGTGCACTCGTACACCGCCTCGCCGAGCTGGCCATACAGCCACCCGTCCGGGCAGAAGCGGGCGCGCATGTTGAGGCAGCCCTGGCACGTCCTGAACGTGTCCCAGGTGCCCTCCCAGCATCCGGTGGCGTATTCGTGCTCCTCGCCTACCTCGATGGGGTCGTGGCACTCACAGCAGGTGTGCTGCTTCGCCGCCCGCCGCCACTCCTCGCGGAAGACCTCGGGGACGTCGTAGTCGGTACAACTGCAGTTGCATTCGATCATCGCGTCGCCCCGATCATCGCGTCGAGGTGGTCGAGCACGTCGGCCGCGGTCACATCGCAGTACGGCGCATCGGAGTAGTCGATCTGATTCTGGACGCCGATGGCCCACGCCTCGCGGGTGTAGTCGCGGCGGTCGTCGTCGGTCATCTCGTTGATGATCATGCGGGCGAGGTCTTGGGAGGGGGTGGTCATCGGGTGGCCTCGACGATCCGGACGGTGTGTCCCTCGTCACGCAGCGCCCGCGCCCTGTCCGCGGCATCGTCGTGTGCGAGGTCCGATCCGATCGCGCTGGTTTCCATGAATCCGACACCCGTGGGCCCGTCGTCGGTGATGGTGTACCAGTGCCCGCCCTTGGGGTGCGTCTGCGTTGCGATGGTGACGGTGATGGTCATCGGGTGGCCTTTCTTGTCGGCTAGCGCCTGCTGTGCTGCGTCTTCAGCTGTGGATCGTCCGCAGCCGATCCCCTGCTGGATCATGTCGGCGAGGTCTTCCATGGTTGGCGCCTCACGGCCCTGCAGGACCGTCCAGTAGTGCAGTATCCCAGCCGCTCGCTTGTCGGCCTTCGCGCGGACCTTGCTGCCCCAGTCCGCGGGTCTCGGCGTCGGCTTGTAGTTCGGCTCGGGGATGCCGAGGTCACGGTTGATCTGCGCCGTGATCACAGCGTTCCCGCGGTAGTAGGCAGCGGCCCCCACTAGAAGACCTCCATCCCCATGTGCTGCGCGAGGTTGCCCTTGGTGATCATGCGGTCCATAGCGGAGTTGAGGCCGTCGAGGAGGACCGGATCGATGGGGGTGGGGAAGGACACGGACTCGGCGCTTTCACGCCCGGCGCATCGAACGCGGACGGTGAGGGTGATGAATTCGCCAGCGCCCATGGAAGCGTGTACGGGGAAGGGGAGCGCGCGAGCGGTGATGGACTCGGTGACGGCGTCGATGAGGTTCATGTCTCGCTCCGTGGTGGCTGCGTTGTTCATCGGGTGGCCTCGATCATCGCGTCGAGGTGGTCGAGCACGTCGGCCGCGGTCACATCGCGGTACGGCGCATCGGAGTAGTCGATCTGATTCTGGACGCCGATGGCCCACGCCTCGCGGGTGTAGTCGCGGCGGTCGTCGTCGGTCATCTCGCCGAGGATCATGCGGGCGAGGTCTTGGGATGGGATGGTGGCGGCGGTGGGCATGTCTCTACCTTTCCTCGTTGCGGACGAACGCCACGATCTCGCGCAGCTCGTGGGACATGTGAGCGAGCGAGCCGACGTGGGACCATGACGGCGAGTCGGTTTCGTCGTTCATCTTGTCCAACTCGGCGCGGATGATGTCGAGGTATTCGCGGATGTCGTCGGTGTGCTCGATGGTCGCCTGCGTTGCGTCTCTCATGTCGTGCTCCGTGGTTGCTGCGTCGTTCATGAGTGGAGTCTACCATCCCTTGCACGGTTTGCAAGAGAAAAAACGCACCGCTTGCAAGAAAAGTTGCAGCACCGCGGAATCACTGCGGTTTCAGAGCCGCAGCGAGAGCATCCCCCGGAAGCGACCCGGGCCTCGTGTGCGAGATGATGGCCGATAGCGTGCGTGCGGATGGCCATGACTCCCCTCGCTCGACCCGTGAAAGCGTTGCGGCGGGCACGCCTGACGCAGATGCGAAGCGCTCCCGATTCTCGTATCCAGCGGACTCACGCAACCGCGCGACGGCTCGGCCGAGGGCTTGGCAAAGGGCGTCACTCTCGGGCGATCTCTTGTCGTTCTTGCTCATGCAAACCTCCATGGCCACGATGGCACAAGGTTGCGAGGGATGCAAGTGGTGAATTGCGCGGCGTGGGTGGAGGCGGAGCATAGCCAGATAGGCCACGGTGGGATCGGCTCTTGACAGTGGGGAAGGTGAGGGGCCATGATCGATTCCGCCGCCAGGAGCCTCGGGCTGGAACCCGGGGATAGCTCGTGACGGCGGAAGGCGAATCGACGTCCTCAGCGTACCTATCCGAAGGCACCGCGTCAACAGGGCACACGTTCGCCGACACCCAACACGCAGGCCGTGACGATCGGCGCACCGCATGGAATCGTTACGGGATCGTGATTGCCTGATGGTGGAATTGAAAAGAGGGGGCTGCGCGAGACGAAAATGGAGGACGAAATGACCCGCCACCCCACCACCGCAGCCGACATCGAAGCCCAGCGCGCCGAGTTGGTAGCCGAGCAGGAGAAGCAGCGCAAGCGACAACGGGTGAAGCCCCGCGACGGCGAGTTGCTCGAGCCCCAGTGGAAGGGGTGGATGAAGCACGTGCCACGCGTCGAGGTGGTGAGGAGGGGGAGGTGACCCTCGCGCGCGGTATCAGCAGAAGCGTAGAGATCCTGGACACCCGCCGACTCCCCGCGGTATGCTTCCTCTCGTGCATGTCTACTCCACACGAAACAGCGACCCCACCGCCTAGCGCGGTGTCTCGACTCGCGCCGGTCCCCTGTCCTCTGGACATGCACAGGGGGATCGGTGGCGAGGCGTGGAGGTGAGATTGTGACCAGCGAGCGACAGTACATCATCCTTTGCGGCGGCTCCCAAGGCCGCGCCATCGTCTGCGGCTACGTGGATTCGGAGCCCGTCAGCGGCGAGCCGGTCACGCTGCACGACGCCCGCATGGTCCTGCGGTGGGACGCCGAGTGCGGGGGACTCTTCGGCCTCGCTGCTGGGGGCCCGAAGGGGGACACCCGCATGACGCCCGCCGTTCCGCAGGTCACTGATACCGACTGGCAGCAGTGGATGGAGACGACGGAAGACGGGGGGCGCGGCTTGAGGGGATGGAAGTGAGCGGCTCCGGCTACGGCTCCGGCTCCGGCTCCGGCTACGGCTACGGCTACGGCTACGGCGACGGCTCCGGCTCCGGCTCCGGCTACGGCTCCGGCTACGGCTCCGGCTACGGCTACGGCTACGGCTCCGGCTACGGCGACGGCGACGGCTCCGGCTACGGCTCCGGCGACGGCACGAAGATCACCGCCATCGCAGGCTACGACGTGATCCGTGTCGACACCCCACTCGGGACCTACCTGCGCGTCGGCTGCGAGATCGGATCGGTGGAGTGGTGGAGTGAGCAATGGGAGGTTGTCGCCGAGAAGCATGGTGAGTGCGTGAGCGAGGTGGCCGCGCTGGACGTGATGAAGTTGGCCACCCCATGACCATCCCCCAAGCCACCGCCCTACTCATCCTCACGCCGTGCTGCCTGTACGGCCTCCACAAGCTGATCGACTGGGCGCAGCGGTCGAGGGTAGCCCGGGACGTGCAACGCGCTCACACGGCGGCTGTGCTGCGCGAGGCGGTGGAGTGCGGCCGGCGGTGTCGGCGGATGGCGGGGGGTGGGTGATGTACTGCCTCCACTGCGGGGACTGCTGTCGCCGGTTCTCTCCGCTGTCAGACGGGCCGTGCCCTCACATCGTCGAGCGCGACGGGTTCACGCTGTGCGGCGTCTACGACTCGCGCCCGCAGCAGTGCCGCGATCACACGTTCATGGCGCGGTTCTGTCCCATCGGTATGAGCATCGTCAAGCCGACGTCATCCGACGAGGTAAGGCGGCGTATCGATACGGGGTGGGAGATGGCCCGATGACCACCACCATCTACACCGTCCAAGGACCGCCCCTGTGGCCGCACAACCAGTTCCGCATCCACGGCGGGCGCTCGCTCCAGATGCTCGACCTTCGCCCGTGGCAAGTCGCCGAGGGTACCCAGGTCCGCATCGACGGCGAGCTGGTCGCCACGTCTGAGACGACGATGATCAAGCGCAGCGGCCTCGAGTGTCGTGAGCAGCGGTGGACGAAGCACGGCGGCGTGGTGGACGTGATCAACGCCGGTCAGTCGCTGAGGATCTACGCCAGCGTTCACGCCATCGGGACGCGGGTGGAGGTGTCTCAGTGAATCGCTTTGCCCCGGTCGGTGAGGCTTCCCCCCTCATCCCCCCCTACTCGCCCACGGACCGGGGCCCCTCTTTCGCCCTTCGGTGGCAACAACCCCGCGTTGGAAGTGATTCACCCGACGCACACAGCGCCGCCGCTGGGCACCCTTTCGCCCGCGGGGGGAGGCTCGCCGCGCCGCAGTCCACGGTTCACGGCGGGTTCCCTCGCGGGCGTCTCTTGTCGGTGTTGGGTAGCAACAGCCCGACGCGGTCCCGCTTCCGCGATCCATACGTCGGATCAGCCGGGCATGGTGCTCGGTGGAGGCGGGGCCGGTTTCATCTTGAGGTGAGTGATGAGTGATCCGAAGATCCCGGGGGACGTGAGGGAGGCGATCAGCGCGTACGGCCGCGCCGTCGACAACTACTACGCCATGCGAGGTCGTTACGCCTACGCTGTATATGCGAGCGAGGCCCGCGCCGAGTTGGAGTCCGCCATCGCGCGGCACCTGCCGAAGGAGACGGCCCTCAAGCCGCGTCGAGACGGTGGAGGCTGCGACCTGTACGAGGCGGGTACGCCCCAAGGTGACTGCGAGGGCGACGGCCATTACCAGTGCCCGGAGTGCGGGCACTACACCCCGGCCGACCGGGGGGAGGGGGAAGACGATGCCGAGTGACGACCGCCCCGACCTGGACCTGGACGACTTCGAGGCGCACGGCGAGGAGCGGGCGCGCCGAGAGCGTGACCGAAAGAGGACCGCGGGACGACGGCCCGGGGCGGGGTTCAGTCGGCTCGCCAAGGTGACGAGGGAAAGGGGTGAGGCCGTGATGGACGACGGATGGAGCAAAGGCGGGGAGCTGCGAAGCGGTGTGCTCGCGCAGATGGTCCACGTGGCGGCCATCGATCGCAGGGATGCCGAGATCCGCGCGCTGCGGGAGCGGGTGCGGGAGTTGGAGGCGCAGCACGACAACATCATCGCCAACTGCCGAGACTGCGGACAGTCGATCCCCGCTGACGGTGGGTACAACTGGAGCGGCGGGGAGCTGTACCGCTGTTCCGATTGCTGCGCTGTTCGCGATGCCGCCGCATTGAAGCCCTAGATCACCCACCCAACGAACAGCACGAACCCGATCACGATCAGCAGCACCGCGATCCCCTGCGTATCGCTCAGAGGTGACCGGAGATCTTGCCGTACAGCAGCAGCCCGCCGACGCAAGCGACCGCCAGCAACGCCGCCCACGGGAGCTGCTTCGCCACCAACAGAGCAACCTGTGCCGTAACCGTCTTCGCCACTGGCTCCGATGGTGTAGGCGTCGGCGTCTCCACTGGCATGCTCGCCACCGCACAGGAGTCCCGCATCGAGTCCAACGTCCGCTTGTAGCTCTCCGTCGCCTTCGTCAGCGCGTCCACTTCCCCGCTCATGGAGTCCACGCACCGCCGCATCTCCCGCACGTCGGCCTTCATCTCGGCTTGATACTGCACGCTCTGTCGCAGGATCTTGAGTAGCCCCGAGTTCCTGCGCCGCTTGCGCTCCGCTTCCGCTTCCGGTCCCGGCCCGCTGTCGAGTGGGTCGTCGTCGTAGTCGTCGGTCGGCATTCCGGGTCTTCCTTGCTGCCTTCATCTGCCGCACCTCGGCGCTCACGTATTCGTGATAGCTGTCGAGGATCGACTCAGTGTCGTCGTCGTTGGGGATCGTCCACGTGCTCACGGCGCTGCACCTCCCACCACGATCCCGATCACGAGGCCGACTGCGAATGCCGCAGCCCCGGCGACCGGCAGTCCCACGCGCATTAGATCGGACTGCCTGCGTTCACGCTTCCATGCAGCTTCCCACTCCCTCACCGCGGAGTCCGCGTGCATGCGATCCGCCACCCGTTCGTCGCGCTCGATGACCAGCCGCTCGCGGTAGTAGAGCTCGAGCTCCTCGTCACGCACGAGATCGAAGACCCGCCACGCGGGGAGCACCATGCCGTAACACGTGGCGCAGCCCTCGTCATCGACGATGGACAGCCGTACACCGGGCACGACAGGGACTGTCGCAGCGCACTCGTCGGGCTGGGGTTCAGGCAGCGCGGGCAAGTCCGGGTGCTCGAGGGCCGGCAGCGGATCGGGGGAGTAAAGGGCCGGGGCGTGAGCACAGGCGAGCATGCTCAGGAGGGGGGTGAGCACGGCAAGCCATCTCATCGCCCCGGCTCCGTTCCTCTTGCGTCGATCAACTCAGCCAACCGGCGCAGACGCTCCTCGCGGTCTGGATCGTCGAAGGCTTCTGAGAGCGCAGCATCCGCCGCATGTAGCGCCTCGTCTACCTCGTCGACCCGTTGACGCTCACGGGACTGCCGCGGCGCCACAACGGGCGCTGGCTTGCGCTGACGCCACATGAGCAGGGTAGCCGCCGCCATGCCGATGCCGCCGATGAACGCGACGATCGCCCACGTGTAGCGGGCCCACCATGGGGAGGTCGCCTCGGTCACGGCGCACCGCCGTTGGTGTAGCTAGCGCCCGGCAGATGCCTCGCGCCCACCGCCGCAGAGCCGATCCCACTCACGCCACCGAAGGCGCCGAGCACGATCATCAGCAGGCCGGCGAGATCGCCCACGTTGGCGCCGCCGGTCCATACCTCGCGGGTGAGTAGGATCATCAGCCACAAGCCGAAGAAGCCGAGCACCGCCAGCCCTGCGGCTGCGATGGTGGCCGTTCTCGATGGTTGCATGTGTCCCTCCTAGTTGCGCGTCAGTCCGCGCTGTCGTCGTCTCCTGCGCTGTCGTCATCTCCCGCGGTCACTGGTTCGGGCTCGTCGACCACGGGCGCCGCTTTCTTGCATGCGCCCACCGTCGACAGCAGGCACACAGATCCAGCCAGAAGGAAGACAGCCGCGAGCAGCAGCCACTTTTTCGGGATCGTATCCAAGTTCATCATCGGGGGCCTTCCCAGTCTGCGATCCCCTCGGCGATGGCCTTGCCGAGTGAGCCGCTTCCCATGGCGAGCGTAGCCCGCTCGGTGTCGCCGTCGTTGGAGCCGAAGTAGCTTTCGACGATGACGGCTGGTGCGTGCGTTCGCGTGAGCGTCTTGAGTTCCACGCCTGCGCCGTTGGTTTCCGTTGCCTTGACGCCGCGGTCACGCAAGCCGAGCACCGCGCACATGGAGCGCTGGATCGACGTGGCGAGCGCGTGGCCGTGCGTGCTGCGTGGGTGACACAGGGTCTCGGTGCCGGTGGCGGCGGGGGCGCTTGCTGAGTTGAAGTGCAACTCGACGATCCCATCCACGCCCATGCCGTTCAGGATCTGCGCCTGCTCGCTGTAGCCGCCGCGGTGATTCGGGCGCTGCACGACCACGGACTCGATCCCGTACACCATGAGCGCGGCGTGCACGTCGGCTGCGAGGGTGCTGTTCCACGTGTGCTCGGTGACGCCGCGGGTGTTGACCGCGCCTTGCGACGACAGACGGTGGCCGATGACGACGGCGATCACAGCGCGGCCTTGACGGCCTCGACGTACTGGGCCTTCCGCAGGTTGTTGGACACGGCTGCGTCGAGGTGTGCCGCGGCCTCGATGGCCTGCCACTCGGCGAGCGTGTGCGCGCCCTCGTCGTCCTCGGCGATGGCCTTGCGTGCCGCCGTCTGCCCGGTCGGCGCGGTACAGACGCCCCCCTTCGCGTCGGTGCAGTGCTCGATGTCGAACAGGTAGCGGGCCTGCGTGGGGGGCACCGCTTCCGAGGTGGACTGCACCAGCACGGCGCCGTCGCCTACCTCGGCTGCCTGGGGTCCCCACGCCACGAAGGCACCGGAGATCTCGGCGTCGGGCGGTAGCACCCACACACCGCGACCGTCGGCCTTGATGGTCCCGTCTGCGAGCTTGATGATGTAGACGTCCATGGGTTTCTCCTACGTCGCGATCCGGTTGATGGTGCCGATCTCAGAGAAGAGGATGTCCATGTTGCCCCCGTTCGGCACGTCGAATTCGCACAGCAGACGGGGCGGCCCGTCGCTGGTCGCGCCGAGCATGGAGTCGATCACGATGTCGGCGGCGCCCGCGTTGAAGTTCGTCCCGATCTCGTGAGCGTACGCCTGCTGCTCGGTCATGCCGCGGATCGCGTACATGCGCTGCATGTTGTTGCCGTTGGTGATGTTATGCAGCACGGTGCCGCTCCAGGAATTCGCGCGCTTGAGGTTGTGCCCCACGCGGATGTTCGCGCCGTCCCACTCGGTCATGATCTGCGAGCCCTCGCGCTGGACGGATGACGAGTAGAAGACCATCTGCGCGATCGTCGATGCGACGGTCGATAGCGTGGTGGCGGTGCTCTCGAAGTAGATGGTGTACCCGTCCATGATCGCCAGGGGGATCGAGGCCGGGAGGTCGAGCGTGATCCGCGCCTTGACTTGGTGGCCGGTGGCGTTGTTGAGCGTGGCCTGAATACCGGCGTTGCTGCGCTGCAGCGTGGTCCACTCGGCGAGCGTCCCGGCGACGGCGGTCACGGTCATGCCCGTTACGGGGTCAGCCGCGCCACCCGTGAAGTCGTGAGTGGACCCGATCATGTCCATCGTCCACCGGATGTCGGTGAGGGGGTACTGCTTGAGCGATGTCATGCGATCCTCCTACGTCCTGATCCATGCGTTGCTGCCCATGGAGCGCAGCGTGTACGACGTGCCCTGCGCCGAGAGCACGGTTGCCGATGCCCAGCCCTTGCCAGCGACGAGGATCTCGTCGCCAGCCCCCGCCAAGCACGAGAGCATGGACACGCCGATGTTCGTCACGTCGTATTGGTACCCAGCCACCGTATCGGAGTCACCGGACGTGAGAAAATCCCACGTACCGCGGATCGCCTCGAAATCGCGTGTGAACGTGTCGGGCTGTGTGCTTCTGACGTTCGTCATCTCATCCTCCTAAACCACGATCAGGGCGTTGGAGCCGAACGCCCGAATTGTGACCGTCTCAAGCGGCGACGAGAGCACCACCGACGACACGAACGATCCGGCACCGGCGACGCCGATGAAGTCGCCGCTTCCGGCGATGCACGACAGTTCGGACACGCCGATCGTTGTGATGTCCCACTCGGTACCCGGCACCGAACTCGCAGCAGGGAAACTCACCTGCAGATTGCTCGCTGGGTTGAAGATCAGCCACTGCGCCGACGTGGGAGCCTTGACATTCACCGCGAGCGGGCCAAGCGACCGCATCCGCAACCGCGCGTGCACGTGGCTGTTGATCAAGTCGACAGCCGACACGATCTCCGCGCCCGTCGCACTCGCCACCCCGTCGTCGATGGCGCTGGCGGTGTTCGCCTTTGCCGCCGACGTCGCAGCGGTGGCGCTGTTGGCATGGCCTGCGCTTGCCGCGTATCCGGCGCTAGCAGCGTAGGCAGCACTCGCAGCGTATCCAGCGCTCGCGGCATAGGCGGCAGAAGCAGCATAGGCAGCCGACTCAGCGTAAGAGGCCGACACCGCGTAGCCCGCTGACGCCGCCGAATCCGCGAAAGTTGCCGATCCAGCGTGCCCAGCGCTTGCCGCGTATCCGGCGCTAGCAGCGTATGCCGCCGAATCCGCGAACGTCGCGCTACCAGCGTGCGCTGCTGACGTGGCGAAGGCGACCGACGATGCTGTGCTCAGCAACTGCGCCCACGTGGCGCTATCGCCCGCTGACGCTTCGGTGATGCGCGGGCCCATCTGCAGATCGAACCGTCCGCCCGTACGCTTGAAACCCCAAGGACCGTTAGCCATGACTTACTCCTCGAACCATCCTTCGAAACCGGCTGTGACGTCTGCGCCGCCGAGGTTGGATTTCGCACGGATCTCGATTTCGGTTTTCGCTGGGATCACGAATGGCGCCGACGGGTTGAACCACACGAACGTGTCGATCAGATTGCCCTCGAGCTGCGAGAGCCACGGGCCGGTTTCCGTCCGCATGTAGAAAGAGATTTCGGTGCCCTTGCTGCTGTCCTCGCTGCCAGTGAACGCGGTGATGTAGAGGGTGGTCCCGGCGGGAACCGTCCACGCCGCCGTGTGATCCACGCCCTCGCCCTCTGCGATCGTGCCGATGATGTTGCCACCCGCCGCCGATGCGATCGTGATCTCGCCAGCGTTCTGCCTGTCCGCGCCGACCGCTGACACACGCGCTCCGTTGATCCGGAAGATATCCGTGGCCGTCGTGATCACGTAACTGCCGCCCGCCGTCGGTACCTCGGTGGTCTTCGGGCTGTAGCTCGCGTTGAGGTACGACAGCATGATCGACTGAGCGCCCGCCGATCCCGCAGAGTCCGCGGCACTCTCGCAGCTGACGATCACCGCTTGGGCCGCTGCTAGCCTGTTCAGCAGCCCGCCTGCGTGCGCGACCGTCTCAAGCGACGTGCCGACGTTGCTGTTGTGGCCGAACGTCCGCGCGATCCAGTGGTTCGCGATGTTGCCCTCGGCGATGTCCCACATGTACGGCATCGCGTTGACGCGCGGTTTGTTTCCCACGTGCTTGACGCCGTAGGGCACACCGCTCGGCGTGAGTAGATTCGCGTCTACATTCTTGAGGTTCGTCATCGCTGCCGCCCTAGAAGTTGATGTGCCATGATCTCACCTTGAGCGTAACCGGCTGATCCTGGCCACCCGTGATCCGGATGTCCCGGATCTGTCCCTTGCGTGTAGTTATTCCCGGCACGTCGTCAAATTCGATGGTGTCGCCCTGTTCGAGCCACAGGTATCGGGCTGGTAGTTTCGTGACGGTCCACACCTGCGCTTGCGCCCTGTGATCGAGTTGCTTTGCATGCGCAGCACGCCACCACTGCAGGTGACGTTGTTGCCGTTTCGTGTTGCTGATCTTCCAGTCGGCCGACAGGTCAAAGCGCCACCACTTCCGCGAGATCGTCAACGACACCTTGCCGTCGATGTATCCGCCGAGGTTGTTGATCTCGTCGTCGTCCTGGAGCACCGACTTATATGGCACGGGGGCCGGGACGTCCGTCGCCTTAGTTCCAGGTTCGGAAAGAACGCTTTGCGCCGTCTCGGCTACTAGTTCGTTGATGTAATCCTTATGCCGAGATCCGCGGCTCATCTCGATGTGCCCGATCACGTCCGACCGTGTGATCGTTGCCGTCGAAGTCGCGGCGACCGTGCGGCGCTTCGGATACCACTGGCCTCCGCGATAGAAGAGATCCGAGTTGGTGATGTCGCATAGTTCGGCGATCACGTCTGCGAGCTTCGGCGGTTCCTCGGTGTTGTCGAACGCTGGCACGTTGCCTGCGATGCGGAACGGGTACGTTAGCCCCGCGAACTCGTCGAACCATCCGCCCGCGTTCCAATTCGACATCGCCGAGACGTGGAAGGCGCTCGTGATCCCACACGCCCACCGCGAATTGGTGGCGAGGTAGCGCGCGATGCCGGGTGCGGCTGAATAGATGCCGTTGTTGGGGTTCTTGATCCCAGGCACACGGGCGTAAACGTCCCACGCCTCGCTGTTCCACCCGCTGCCGGTGTGGGGGCCGTGCCCCGACGTGGCTGATTGGCCCGACGTCCTGAAGTAAGTCCCGGCGAGTTGCCAGTGAGGCTCGCAATTTTCGTCACCGGTGCCAAGGATCGCGCTGTCGAATTTGTACGAGTCGCCGTAGTCGTTGAAGCTGCTGTTCTCCGCGCCGATGTTGCGCCAGAATTCGTCATGCTGAAACAACCACGACCGGGACGCAGTGCCGCCCGATCCTCGTGTCCAATAGAACAGGTAATGGTCGTCTTGCAGCGTGTAAGGAACCATGGGCATCACGATGCCGCGATATGCCGACATATACCCGAACACGAAGCCGAGTTGCTGTTCGTATGCCGACGCTTTGGTATAGGGATCGGAGATCCCGTTCTTGCTGAACCATGCTGTCTGCCGGTCGATATGGCTTGTCGCTGACGTGAACCCGTAGCCCCGCCGCACGTCCACGGATGACGCGTTAGCGCCGTCTGTATTGATCCCCGACAGGTAGCATGCTTCACGGGGGATGGGGGGGCCCGATGCGCCCGTGCCGTCCATCAACACCATCACGTCGCCTGCTGTCACGTTTCCAAAGCCGCCAACGCTCGACAGGTTGATGTGCGTCTGCGCCGCTGTGACAGCCCCACTTATCGACGCATAGGCGCGGTTCCGGGCTTCGCCGTATTCGGTCCACCCGCCATCCGGCGTGGCCAACCGGCGGGTAGGAACGCGCGTGTTATACCATCCGCCAACGCCATCCACAGTGAACGCGGAATCGGGCATGATGTTGTCGGGCTCGCTTCCAACCATGCCGATAAACTGCCTACGCGATCCGCTGCCTGGAGACTGATCCAAGTCGACGAGCCACGCGTTTACACCCTCGTCGATTCGCTCCCATTGGTGATCCGGGGTGAGGTAATCCCACAGGTCGTCGTCGTATCCTGACACCCACAAAGAAAGCCGCATCGTCGCGTGTGCGTGCCGCGCCGTGCCTAGTTTCTGATTCGGCTTGACGATCTCCCAGCCCCGAATCTTGCCATCCCACTCGCGCACGGTGCCATCGCCTACCCAATCAGCCGCAGGCCGCTGCCCGTCGGAGAAGTACAGGGTTGTCGTGGTGCCCGTGCTCGTGTCGAGCACGTCCACGGACACGAACACGCCGACGTTCGTGATGGCCTTATCGGCGAGCGCGGAGAAAGCCACGGGCTACTCCGGCTGCATACGGATGCCGCGCAGCGTCAGCGTACCGTCGCGCACGTGGTTGGGGCCCTTGGCACTGGAGCCGAACCCAGCGTCGGGCGGGACAGCCGCGAACAGCATGGAGTCCGTCGTGATGTTGTCGGGATCGGCGATCCACAGGCACGGCTTGACGCGGTGCTTATCGAAGAACGTATCGAGGGCGAAGTACGCCGTCTCGGTCCAGCCGCCGAAGCCGAACACCGTCTCGCGCCTCCCGCGCACGGTGCCGATCTCCCAGTTGCCGCCCGCATGCGACTCGCTCACGGTGTCGTGGAATACCCGCCGCGTCTCGTACTGACTGCGGATCGTGCGGCCGTACGTCGCGCCGTCGAAGCTCGGCTCTTCCCAGATGCCGAGGCAGCCCAGCTTGAACGGCTCTTGAGTCAACTGATTGGCGTTCGCCCCGCGGTTTGCGAAGACGGCGATGAAGCGCACCGCCACCCCGAACGGGCCCCATGTATAGATGTCGTTCGAACGCGAGCGTGTGGCCGTCTGAGCGGCCCCCTTGATCGTGGCGTGGGCTTCCCACTCGCTCGGCAGCCCACCCCAGTTGACATCATCGCCGTAGATCTGGATCGTCTCGCTGGACGCAAGGTTCGTGGCGTAGACCATGACGCGCTCGACCGTCTGCGAGGTGGAGAGATCCCACACGGCCCAGTTGTAGTTGTGGGTGTATTCGGCGTTGTCGGCTGTCGTGGTGGCGACTGGCCCGACGTTCGCCTGCGCCCACCCCATCGTGGTCGCGAGCTGCTGCGATGCCGTGTTGAAGAGCCACGTCAGCGTGAAGTTGAACGTCCCCGCCGTGTGGATCGTGAACTTCCGCGTGGTGGTGCTATACGCGCAGTTGAACCGGATGTCCTCGGTCCTCAGCAGCGTCTGGACGTGGAAGGCTAGCCCGTCCGCCGTGTACCCGCCCGCCGTCAGCACGAGCGTTACAGCGCCGCCACCGTCGTCGACCCGCAGGTTGTTGTTCTGCAGCGCCCCCGCGTCGTAGATCTGAAACGACTCCCCCACCTGCAGCATCTTGCCGGGGTGGTGGTTCGCGGGGTTGGCGTCCCCCGTTGCCTCGCCGCTATCCGCGAGCGTCGTGGGCGTCAGCGTGTCCTCGAACAAGTAGATCTGCAACGGCGATGTCATGGCGTCACCAGCGCGGCTTGGCTGAATTCACTGCGGCCGAAGCGTGCGAGCTGCGCCATCTGCACGTCAACGATCTCGGCGATGGTGCGGCCGTCCATGTTCACGGTGACGTTCGTCTGCACGGCCTGCTGTTGCGTTCCGCCTCGCATGCCAGCGAGCACGCCGCCGCCCGCGTTGCGGATCAGGTTGTCCATCGCGTCCATGTTGGCGTGGAATTTCGTTGTCCCGACGGGGTCGAGCAGCAACTCATCGCCGCGCTTGTTCACGGTCATGCGCCCGCCGCCTGGGATGGCGTCGATTCCGCGGTCGCCGATTGCGCCGATGATAGCGGTCATTCCCGCGACTCCGGCTGCGAGGGCAGCAGCAGCGATCCCGACGTTCGCGCCACGGTCGCCGATGCTCGTGACGATGGCGGCCGGGGTAGCCGCTGCCGTCTGCGCTGCGCTTGCCGTGATGTTCGCCGCTGACGATGCCGCCGTGGCGCTGAGCTGCGCGGTGAGCACTTGCCCGATCGCCTGCACCGCTGCGATCGCCATGGACTTGGCGCCCGACTTCAGCGCGGCTTGCTTGTCGTCGGCGGTGGCGAGTTGGCCGATGAACGTGCCGAACGCCTCGCCCATGCGGGTGATGTCGGTGGTTACGGAGTCGGCGGTGGCGGTGAAGCCGGACTCGAAGTCGCCGAGGCCGGTGTCGGCTTCGGGGGCTACCGCTGCGAACGCGTCTCCCAACTTGCCGCTTGTCGGCCCCTTGCCTAGCCCCGTCTTCTGCCCACGCTCTGCGCCGAGTTCGTCTAGTTCGTCGTTGACGCCGCCGAGATTGCCTGCGAGCGTGCCGGGCTGTCCGCGCTGGCCGATGGCGGCTGCGGTTGCTGCGATGCGTTCGCGGATGCCTATGAATCGGTCTGTGGTGTTGTCGAGCGTTCCCTGTAGCGCGGAAAAATCGCCCTGCAGCGTGGCGAGTTCCCTGCTCTCGTCGGTGATCTCGTCGGTCAACTCGGCGATCTGCCCGGTGAGCAGGTTGATCGTGTCGTGGTACGGCCCCATCTGCTCAAGTAGCTTTTGATAACGCGCCGTCGTGCGGTCGGTCTGCTCCAACTCCTCCTGCTTCGCGGCAAGAAAGCCCTTGTTCATCGAGAGGGCGTCTTCAAGCTGCGCACGCCGCACCTCGTTCGACGCCTTTTCGTGGGCGACGATGGTGTTTTGCAGAGCCACCCACCCGCGGGAGACGAAGTTGAACGACTTAACCAGCGCCTCAAGCACGTCGATCGCGCCCTTGGCGAACTCGCCCACAGCCCCGCTCATCGCCTCGGTTGCGTCGGTCGTGTCGTTGGCGAGGTCGAGCATTTCTAAGGCGAGTTCGATCATCGTGGCCCGCACGACAGGGGAGTCGGTGATGATGCGGCCGAACCCCTCATCGACGAGATCGCCCCACGCTCCCTTGAGCCGGTTCACTGCGCCTAACCACGTGGTCGACTGCGACTTGGCGAGGTCCCCGAATCGCTCGTTGATCAAGTCCAGCGCACCGCCCGCCCGCAACTGCTCCTCGGTCAAGCTACGCACCGCGGGGAGGTAGCGGCCGAGCGCTGTTGCGCTGCCCTCGAACGACGCCGACAACCCGCGCTGCAGCGTCTCCATCGGAAGCCCTGCGGCCTCGGCATTGGCGAGGGCCATGGAGTAGTCGCCGAGCTTTTCAACGGGGACGCCGAGCGAGACGCCGAGCGCCATGGACGCTAGTGTCTGCTCGTCTGCCGCGCCCGTCAGCTTTTGTAGATCCGTCGCTGCCTCTTGCAGCCGCTCACCGTGTACGTCCCACGATTCGCCCACGTTGGCGAGTGACTGCCGTAGGCGTTCGGTTGCCGCCTGCTGTTCGCCCGCTGCCTCGGCCGCGTTGCCGAAGAACCTAACCAGCCGGTGACCGATGATGGTGATCCCGGCCATCGCGGCGCCGACCTTCAACCACCCTGTGCTCATCCCCTTCGTGGCGGTGGTCGTCTTTTTGCCTAACTTCTCCGTCTCCTTTCCCGTGGTCTTCGTGACCTTGCCGAGCCCGTCGACTTCCTTGGCGACCTTGCGCAGCGCGGCTTCCGCTTTCTTGCCGTCCGCCGTGATGGTGAATTTGACAGCCATCTACTTACGCGCCTTCCACCCGCTGTTGCTCTGCGCGTCCCGTAGCATCTGCTCCGCCTTCGTCATGTCGCCCATGGCAGAGTCCAGGATGCGGAAGGCGTCCATCAACCGCGCGTCTTGATCCAGCGTGCCGCCTGCGCGGGGGAGCGTGGAGAACCGGCGCATGTCGAGGAACGTGGAGATCGCTGGCCATACCCACGACGGGGCGGCGTCGGGCACCCAGTCCTCGATTTGATGCACAAGGGCGTTGATGCCGAGCGCCGAGCACGCGAGCGGGGACTCGTACAGCGAACCGCAGTCTCGGCACGTCTCGAAGTGATCTCGCTCCGCCGCTAGCCATTGCTCGCCGTCCTCCCCTTGCCGTGCCCCCATCACGAGAGCCCAGTGCAAGGCGCTTACAAGAAAGGGGCTTCGTCATCCTGCACGCTGGAGCCCGTCAACAGCGCGATCACTACCTCCTGTCCTAGCACGCCGCCCGATCCCTCGATCAGCGTATCCACGATGTCGTCAGGTTCGCTCGCGCTGAGTTCGCCCTCGAACCATATCTCGCGCACCTTGGCGATCATGTCGCGCGCGTGCTGCTCGTTCTCCTCGGTGGATGTGTCACGGCGCACGAATTCAAGGTGTTCCTTGCGCTCGCCGTCCGTGAGCCCTTCGTACCTGTACCAAACTCGCTTGTCGATCTTCGATCGGTACGGTACGAGCACCGTAAATTTGACAGCCACGAACCCCTCCTTGTCTGTCGTTACGAGATGAAGAGGACCACTGCCTTCGCGCCATTGCGAACACCGCGGCCCTCCCACTTGAGCGTTGCCACCACGGAGCCCTTGCCATCACCGGCGGTGGACTCCTGCATTTTGCGGACGCTGTTCGGCATCATCACGCCGAAGATCCCGCGCCCGTTGTTGATGTACTTCCCGCACTGCACGACCACGCCGCGTTCGCGCCCGTCCTGATTCGCGCGGTAGCTGTCGAGTTGCCGTTCGTCCAGCTTGGATGTGACCTGGATCTCCGGTCGCGCGTCGCCGTCGCTCTTGCCGTACGAAGGCACGAGCCACTCATCACAGAATTCCTGCTGATCCGGCACGCAGCCGTCGGCGAGCGTGAACGTTCCGTCAGTGCCCTCGAGCTTCTCCACCGTGGCCGAGGCCAGCCCGACCGTGACGCAGCAGTAAGGCGCAGGCACAGGGCTTCCTACGGCGCTGACAGACGGCTTGTATGGCCGCATGCTGAGCCCGGCCGCCTGAGTCGATGCCGAGGTGCCGTTCATGCCGCGCGATCCAGCTTCGACCACGAAGGTTCCGTCGTCGTTGCGCGTGTCGAGGCGGATCATCTCGAGGGTCGTGGTACCGGATCGCAGCTCCATGACGAAGCCCTCTTCGACGCGATCCGTGTCCTCGACGGCGATCACGGTTGCGACCTTGGTTCCGATCGCCGAGGCGAGGGACGTGGGCGCGCACTGGGCATAGGAGCGAGCCCATCCGGTGAGGTTGAGCATCGGGTGCGTGCGGCCGCCCCAGTTGAGCGTGATGTTGTTGGTGACTGCGCCCTCGCCGCGACGGCTGATCGACGTGAGCCACGATTGCAGGGACGCTGCGGTATCGCTGCTGGTGTCGTCCATCACGAGCGTCCGGCATGGCATGATCCGCGCGGACGTCTCAGGGGCTGCGGACAGGGCGGGCCAAAACACCACACGGCCTTCGCTCGTCGGTGCGGTCGCGGACAACTCGATGATCTGCCGCGCGTTGTACTGCGACGAACCGGCCGACGTCTCGATCAGGATCATCTTGCCGACGCTGAGCGCTGACGTGGCCTTGACCGTGCACGAGAGAACCGTCTTGATCGACGCGGAGACGTACGTGCCACCGCTGTAGGGCGCCGCGCTGCCGAACATGCCCTGCTGCAGCAGTGGGAGCCACGTGGGCGCCACAGACGCACTCACGGGCTCGACGGCGAACGTGGTATCCCACTCGCACTCGCCCTGATGATTCGTGCTGCCCTTCCACACCATCTGACCCGTGTGATCCGGGTGCGGCTCCTCGTTCACGATCCCGCGGATGTTGAGCGTGATCGGGCTGTACATGACGTTGGACAGCAGGTTCGTGCGGCCCGTCTTGTATGCGGTCTGCAGGCGGCATGCGCCCGCCAAGTTCATGTGCTGTTGTCGGTCAGTTGGCATGGATCTTGCCCTCCTAAAGGTAGACGTCTTCCTCGGCGATGGTCACGGTGAACGACACCTGCGCCCCGACGCCTCCCATTTGGTTCGATCTCGTGTCCCACCGGATCATCGGCTCGACACGAATATTCAACACGTTGAGGATGCGGGCGGCGGCGTTCAGCGTGCGCCCGTCCCACGATCGGCGCTCGATCATCAGCTCCATGATCGCCCACTCCAGGCGGCGATAGAGCTTCGCGCCAGCGGTCCAGTTGGCGCGCGTCTCACGATCGGGTAGCCAGCACTTGACGATGCAATCGATCTCGAATTCGTTGGTCCCGACGGTGATCACTTCGTCAGCGCGAATCCCGCTGGTGTACGTCTCGAAAAACGGCGGGCGCAGGTGCGAGGTTGTTTGCTGCGTGAAGTCGCTGGTCCACTTCGTCGGCAGCGTGTATTTGTCCGCCGTGCGGGTGTTGACGTTGGTGCAGCGTGCGCCGAGGCCGATGGTGTCATCGTCGAACATGGCCTCGACGTCGTTGGCTACAGCCTCGCTGAATCGTGGTGAGACGGCCATTATATGTCACGCACCATGCCGTCGATGTAGCTGTCGATCTGCCCGCGGGGGAAGTTGTCAAGCCACGTCGTCGGGCTGATCTCGCCGTCTGCTCGGATCGTGCCTTCCCTCGATGAGCCCACCGCGCCGCGCATCGTGAGCATGTAGACCATGTTCATCATCTTGTTGATCTGGAATTCCAACTCCGCGGGCCATGATCCTGGGTCGCCGTAGATCGCCCGCTGCTCGTCGAAAAACTGCGCGTAGTCTTGCAGGCTGAACGAGCCCGCACGCGTGGAGCCCGTGGACTGCGCGAACACCTCGCCGCCGAACGTGCACACGCTGCCGCCGCCGCTCACCTCGAAGATCCCGGTAGCGCTGCCGTGGATGTCGGTGAATACGCCCATCATGTCGCGCGACCGACGGCCGATCCAGTCGGCGGGAGGGCCGTACTTCTCCACCTTCCACGCGCGGTATCCTGGATCGATCTGCGCCCACTGCGTGCCGCCGAGGTAGCCGCCCTCTTTCTGAAACTGCTTTTTCGTCGGCACTTGGCCGAAGAATTGCACGAACCACCACCACATACGCGGCAGCCACTGCGTCGGGAGCTTGCCAAGGTTCGTGGCGATCCGCGTGGTGAATTCAGCGGTATCCGGGCCCTTGATCGAGATGGTGAGTCCGTCGGTCACTGCTCGATCTCCCGCGTGAACACCACGTCATTTTGCGCGTCGATGTCGGTGAGATCCGAGGGGTCGTCTTGGAAGTAGCCGTCTGTCACGAGGCGGAAGGATGTATCGAACACACCGCCTGACAGCGCGGAGATCGCCGCGGGGTTGTCGCAGTAGCGGGTGAGCATGGCCGAGGCTGCGGATAGCAGGTGCCGCCCCTGTGGCGCGACCTCACGGCCTGCTGTGGCGTCGGCGTGGATCACCCAATCGGCAGACGTGAACCGCGCCTCGAGGCCCGCCATGAGATACCTGCCCGGGGTAGCCGTCGCCACTCCAACGCTCATGCCGCACGCCGCCAACTCGCCGTACACGTAGTAGAACCGCTCCATCCAAATCGCCGACATGTCACCCGTGCGAATCGGGCTCGAGATCGTGGCGCTACCCGCGGAGAGGCTCGACGTGGGCTTCACGTCGATGAACCGCAGGGCGCTGACGAGGGTGGAGTTCCACGGCATCTAGTTGGGTCCGATGTCGAAGTAGAAGGTGAGGTCGACGGCGTTGCCTGCGACGTTGCCGATCACCGCGACACCGAGGCCAGCTGCCGAAGCGCCGGACATGAGCGCAGCCCCGGAGTAGATGAACGGCGCCGCTGCGCTGATCGAGTAGTCGTAGCGCATCGGGTCGTCGGTCCACGTCTCTACGTGCTGGAATGTGGCCGCGCTACCGCCTGCGAGGCCAGACACGTTCCAGTCGTTCGCGGCTGGCGGGACCTCGGTGATCCCGTTGAATGGCCACACCATCGCGGCAGACGCAGCGGACGCGCCGAACGTGGCGTAACCCAACTGGAACGTCACCTGCGACTGTGCCGAAGTCGACGCCTTGACGCCGAAGCCTTCGATCGTACCTCGCCGTGTGCTCGGAACGGCCACGCGGATCGGGTCGCCCCATCCGCCGCCGCTCACCTGTGAGACAATCGCCCGGACGTACATGGCCTCTCCTAATCCGTCTGCTTGACGTGTGCGTAGAGGGTGGCTGCGAACGACGACACCGCCGTACCGCCCTTGCCCGTGACGAGTAGAACGTTGGTGGTGCCCCACACGACAGGCCGCCCGCTGACACCGCTGCCGCCGCTCGTCGCAGTCGGTCCGCGGAACAGGGTGCCGGTTGCCGTGACAGGTACGTCCTTCATGATGTTCGCCACGTTGCTCGCGCCGCTGGTGATACCCACGTTGACGTGGGACTCGTTGCCCGACGCCGCGCCCGTGATCTTGATGTAGCAGTCGAGCAGCACGCCCTCGGTCCCGCTGTACGGGTTGGGCGCTGAGAGCGGGCCGCCGATGCCTGTGGCGCTGCCGAGGGTGTAGGCGAACCACTCGCCCTGACGTGTCGCCGTGATGTCAAGCCCCGCGAGGGCTTTGTTGTAGATGCCGCTCGCGACCTCGTATTCGAGCTTTGTGCCGATCTCGACCTGTTCGTCGCTGGTGTCGAAGGTGAGATAGCGCTTGGGCGCTGCGAGTGAGCCCGTACCCATGATCCACGCGGTCGTGGAGCCGTCCGCCATCACGAGGCGACGGTTGCCCGCCATGCTGATGTCTTCATTGAAGTACACCACCGCGTCGAACTCGGCGATCCCACCGACGTACAGCGTGCCCGCGGCGCCTGCGTATCCCGGCGAGCCGGTGCCCACCCTGATCCGATCGTAGTAGTCGGTCCCGCTCACGCCGCCGAGCGTTGCAGCCCCGGTGAAGAGCGGATTTGAAAGCGTGGTCATCGTCGACCCTCCTGCTGATCGTCCAGTTGAGGCGCCGAGATCTCAGCCTCGGCACCTCTCAGGAAGATCAGGTGATGGCGGAGCCCACCGGCTGTTCGATGTACATCACGTACGCACGAAGACCGCCGTTGCTGACGTTCGACATGTTCACGCCGGTCGCGCTGATCGTGATGATCGGCAACTGAGCGTTGCTGGTGACGTAGACCGGGCCACCGCTGAACAGCACCTGCGGCACCGGGTAGCTCATCGGGTTCTTCGTACCGACTGCGTCGACACCGCTGAAGATCGGGTAGCCGTTGCAGAAGCCATCGGTATCGATGGTCACCGCGCCGGACAGGCCGAAGTCAACGTGCACGTTCGACAGACTGGAGCCCGTGGCGCCGTTGCCCCACAGGGTAGTCAGATCGAACCACGCGCCCTGGACGACCGCCTGATCGGGGATCGACACAGCGAAACCCACCGTATCGGCGTTCGCCGCTGCGGAGAAGTCGGCCGCGGTGAACGACTCGGCGAGCACCTTGGGCAGGCAGTCACGGGAGAGCCCCGATCCTGTCGCGTTTCCGACGATCGTCTCGTCGGCGGTGATGACCATCTTATTTGCGGAGATCACGTTGGACGCGATGTGCCGCTCGACGATGGCGCCGAGGCCGATCCGCGAGGAGACGACGCCGGATGCCACGATCTGCAGCCCGGAAAGGCTGGACATCTGGACATGTGCGGCGCTGATCGCCGAGTCGCTGATGTGCCTCTGCCCGATGGCGTCGATCCCGATGCGAGACGAGACGACACCGGACGCAGCGATCTGGAGACCGCTGAGGCTCGACATCTGCACGTGTGCGGCGCTGATGGCGCTGTCGCCGATCTTCGGCTGCGTGACCGCGTTGGACTGGATCGCCGCTGCAGCCACCGCCGAGACCTGCAGGTGTGCCCCGCTGATCTGGCTGTTGCCGATGTGGCGCTGGCCCACCGCGTCAACGGCGAGTCGCGAAGACACGACGCCCGACGCCTTGATCTGCAGGCCGGACAGGGCCGACATCTGCACGTGAGCCGCGGAGATGGCGGAGTCGCCGACGTGACGCTGAACGACATGCCCGGCGGCGATCGAATTGGACTGGATCGCCGACAGCTGGATCGCGTCACGACCGAGGCGCTGAGCCGGGCCGATCATGATCTCCAGTACGCCGCCTGTACCCGAGTCGCGGGTGACGACTTGCGCGACACGCTGCGTGATCAGCAGCGGCCCCGACGTGCTCGACGCCATGAGGCCCGTCGCTGCACTGCCGAGGTAGACGTTGCCGTCAGCCGCACCGAGATCCGCGGTGGAGAGCCCGGAGATCCGGCCGACGTTGTCGATCCGGCCGATGCTCCCCGACGTGATCGCCGAGGTGACCATGTACTGCGCCGCATGGGCCGGAGCAGACGCACCCGCGAGGGTGACGGCCGGGACGTCGCTGGTGACGCCGGAGATGTACACGAGGCGGCCGACCGAGATGTTGGCGCTTGCGTGGGCCACGCGCTCCGACTCGACGCCGTTGAGCTGTGCGGCCGAGGCCGTGACAGCAGCCGACCCGATGTACCACCGCCCCCGCTCCACCGTGAACGTCGAGGCGCTCTGCACCTGTGCGTCACCCAGGAGAATCGGGCTGTGAGGAAGTACTCTGTTACGACCCATTGGGGGCCTCCTTCCTACGCGTAGACGGCGGTGAGCAGACGCGCACCGCCGGTCTCGACGGCGATGTAGGCACCCACGGACACTTCGCGCATCCAGTCGTACCGCTCGTCGCCGTTGTCCGTGGGT
>Ga0233446_1000888_pt1 | contig 25677 bp, 25 predicted proteins | sample SI_124_October20_4_FD_182780 | JGI IMG/M metagenome (GOLD analysis project Ga0233446, IMG submission 182780) | Seawater microbial communities from Saanich Inlet, British Columbia, Canada - SI_124_October2016_120_MG | ecosystem: Environmental > Aquatic > Marine > Inlet | place: Canada: British...
AACGAAAACTCAGGGCAAAACGGAGTATGCCGAACACTTAGAGTACAATTCCTTCGCCAGTCTTCTCTCCTCCGCTGACTGTGCGACATCAACCGTTTAAGGTGTGCGTTTTCACCGTTTTACGCAACAGCAACTAATCAAAGCGGCAATGACCCAGTTGCAATTATCCGCACGGGCTTATCACCGCATCCTAAAATTGGCCCGCACGATTGCAGATTTAGCCGGGGAGGAGAATATCCAATCCACGCATTTGGCAGAGGCGTTGCAGTATAGAGGCCGAAGGGGATGATGGTTTAGATGCTCTAAAGTCGGGTGGAGGCACGCTAGTGTATCTCTGAGGACGTACAGTTGGAGTTGGGAGAGTCGCCTTAAAATAAATATTTGCGACACTCACAATTGAATTGTGGCCATCAATTACTTACCGTTTTAAAAGAACCAATTACATTTCTAGCAAGATTCCCCTTCCCTAAACTAATGTGGACCGGTCAGTATATAATCTCAAGTTTCAAATATATGGGTAAAGCTTCTTAGGGAAACCCAATGAGTTTTGATTATTTAAACATTACTGTCAAAAATAATTTATTGACTCACCTAACGAGAATCAAGACAGCCCAATAAAAAATTGGGGTCATTAAGACCCATGGGATTTGAGTTTGAAATTTAATTGCTTGACCATTAATTTTAAAGACAGTTGGATTCCACCAGGGACCACCAGGTGAGAGAGGCCCCCATGATAAAGGTTTCTCCTCATCTAGCTGATCACGATAAACAATTGCTTCTACGTAGATATTTTGACCCACAAACCAAACAAATAAGATGGTAAAGGCACCCCAATGCCAACTGGTAAAAGGAGTTAAATTGAAACCGTAGAAGGCCCAAACCAGAAGCAAGCCTACGAGGCAAATAGAGGCTGCATCTGCGAGGGAGTTCAAAATCCAATTAATATTTTGTGGGATCGCTCGGTTTAGAGCTTTAGGGCGGCGATCATTTACACTTAAGCCTCCCCAAATTCCATAGGTAAACCAAATTTCCCAACCAAAAGCGCATAATAAAAAAGATATTATGTAAACTGAAATAACCCAGTTGGGAATGATTTTGAATATGTAAAGAATTGTTAGAATAAAAACTGGAACTAGTGATGTTCGATAAACTAAACGGACAGTTTTTTGTTGCTGTTCTGTAAGTTCAGATGTTTTATTTTGTTTCGAATTTTCATTTTTTTGCATATCGCTACCATTCTTTTATAACTCGTTATTTAGTTATAAATTATTAGGGTATATTGCCATCTTTCATCATTAAATGAACACCAGCAGTTCTAAATGTCTTAGGTAAAGCAAGAATTCTTGGGTTTTTGCCCATATACATTTCGCTATCTTTGATTGCACTCTTAAAATCAGGTCGGGTTTTCATTCCCATAGATCGAGCGAAACCGGGTTCATATGCCCCAACGATATAAATAGCGCTGCAATGTTTTTCTGCGATTTCTCCGCAGGAGATCATTGAAAAAGCATGGAAGGGATGATAACCATAGCTAAATCGATATTTATTGATAAATTCTTCATTTGTTGAAAAATACTCGCCAAATTTGGCTAGATCCGATAGTGAATTATGATAATCCTTTTGGTAAAGATCATAAAGGGGGCGGTATGAAGGAAATTCTTCATCGTGGAAATAGCCATTACATATTGAGGAACAAATGATAACAAAATTTTCATTCATCACCCTTTTATATCGAATTACATTTGCTGCAATTGCTTGTAGCATCAGGAGAGGGTTAGTTCCATGTCCATTGCCATAATGAAATTTTTGTGGCATTCCAAACATCATTACATCAAATTTTTCTTCTGCCCAAGGAACATAAGTGCGTTTATTGGCAGTTTCCCAAGCAACTGGTTGTATTTCTTTTCCATAACCTGAGTAAACTGCAATTTGACGTTGTTTTGTGTCTAGAACGGCATCACACATGAAGAACTTTTTCCCCATAGACATTTCCATATGCTGACCAATTTTGTCCATTTTGTCGCGCATCATGCTTTTGGAGGAAACAGGTGTGAAATCCTCGCGATGCATTACTCTGGGGATATGGTGCGCTGCAATACATTTCCAATGGGTAATTCCGGTAGCGGCCATTTTATACCCGCCAGAATATCCGCCATAAGGGTTCCCAAGAACATGACCTATCAATATTGCTAAATCAGATTCATATACATCCTTATTCATGATGATGTGGTCCCCCAATTCATTGAATCCTAGATCAATGAGATTTTCCCAGTTTTCAGCATCATGATTGGAGATTTGGCCCGAATGAGCGAATTGGTAATATAATTTTTCTCCCAAAATATCGCGAATTTCATTGTCAGTATTTTTACGGTGAAGGCCAATTGCACATATTAATTTTATGTCCTTGTGTTTTACACCAGCTTTTAAGCACTCTTTTATAAGTAATGGGATGCTTGTCTTTCGGTGTGAATCCTCTTGGTAACCTCCTTTTACGCGATCGGGAAAACTAATGGTTACTTTTGATCCAGGTCCAACAAGCTCAGAAATTGGCTGCATGCCAATTGGATTTAAAATCGATTCTAAAGTTGCTTTGTCAACCTCGGTCATAATTGGAGGATCAGCAACTGTTTCTCCTGGTATAAATATTTCTGCGGATTCTGGGAGTTGAGCCTCTAAATATCCTTCCCCATATTCAAATTGTACATTTTTCATGAGTTCACCTTTTAATAATTAATAAGAGGGATTTGGGTAGCTTTCTATAATTCCTTTTAGCCCCGGAACATCAAAACCAATATCGCCCGTAAATCTTGTTAAGGCTACTAGCCCTCCACCTATCGATTCGATACTTCCAATCATATTTGCATTTTCTTCTTTTAGCCCACCCCCATATACTATGGTCGTCGAAAAATCAAAATTTTCGTCAATTACCTTTTGTATATAGCTTGAAACAAAACTGATGTAATCTTTTCCGGGGGGAGTTTTGCCCGGGCCAATTGCCCAGATGGGTTCATAACCGATCACTATTTTCTTGTTATTTTGAATTTGTCCAACACCATTCAAATTTGAAATTAATTGAGCTTTAAGTACAGCTTCAATTCTAGGTTTTTGCTCAGCAAAATTCCCTTCCCCACGTTCTTCAGCAGATTCTCCTACACATAATAATACATTAAGACCTGCGTTCAAGGCACAATGGACTTCTGAATTAACCAAATTATTAATTGCCACTGATACTTTCTCAAAATTTTCCGAATCATAAGCCTTTATTATTTGCATTTTGGCTTTTCTTTCTTCGGAATGGCCGATTATTGACCAAGTGCTGCCCAATGTTTTGGCTGCGCTTGCAGGTAGTGAAGTTGTGAATGCACCAAAATTCCCCCCGGGCGAAACATCTTCCCAATGCACACCCTGCGAACCAATGTGAATACCAGTTGTTTTTTCTTTTGGTGAATCTGCCAACTTTCGTGATGCACTTGGGATCAGGCCCTCGGGGAGTAAATAAGTGAGGGTTAATCCTTCCATTTCGCCTAGACCTAGCTGAACGCTTTTATCTATAACATCTTCGATCCATTCGATCGGATTTTCGAATGAGCATAGCCCCCCAAGTTTTTTTGATATATCAAATCGTTTTAGGTTAACAAATATTTCCGGCATGGTATCTTCCTTATTGAATTAAATAAATTATTTTGAGATCTTCCGAATTACTTTTTGTGCAACCTGAACTATATTTTCGGGGGTGATATTGAATTTTTGGAAAAGATCTTGCCAAGGCGCACTTGCACCGAAACTGTCTATTCCGATTACTTCTCCATCGTCTCCAACCCATCGTTCCCAAGCCAAAGTTGAGCCGGCTTCAATGGATACGCGGGCTTTTATATTTGGTGGGAGCACTTTGTCTTGATATTCTTTGGTCTGATTTTCAAAAAGGTCCCAACTAGGCATCGCAATAACCCGCGCATGGATTTCTTGTTTCACAAGTTCTTCTTGAGCCTCAATAGCGATTGGAACCTCGGAGCCGGTTGCAATTAGCAGTACATCAGGAATGTTTTTTTCGCAATCAGAAAGTATATAAGCGCCATAGGCCAGATTTTTTGCAGATGTGAATTTAGATCGATCTAATACAGGAACATTTTGTCGCGTTACTAAAATACAAGTAGGCCCTGAATTATTGGAAATTGCCATTCGCCATGCTTCGATGACTTCGTTTGAATCACTTGGGCGAATTACTGAAAGATTAGGGACTGATCTTAATCCTAATATTTGTTCAATAGGTTGATGGGTGGGTCCATCTTCTCCTAACCCAACGCTGTCATGCGAGAACACAAAAATTTCTTTCAAACCCATCATTGCGGCCAAACGAATGCCTGGTCGCATATAATCTGAAAATACTAAGAAGGTAGCAGCATAAGGCAGTAGCCCACCATGCAAAGCGATTCCATTAGTGATGCTGGTCATCGCGTGTTCTCTAACACCATAGCGTAAATTTCTGCCAGAATAATTAGCAGCAGAGTAATCGCCACTTTCGTTAATTAAAGTCATTGTTGCCGGAGCAAGATCAGCTGAACCCCCAATCAGTTCAGGGAGGGCATCTGCAATCCCATTAATGATTTCGCCTGTAGCCATCCGGGTTGGAATACCTTCAGGATTGGCTTCAAAAGCCTCTGGGAGATATTCTTCCCAATTTGATGGGTAATCATTATTCATGATCCGGTTGAATTCAGTAGCTTCTTGAGGAAATTTTTCTTTGTATTGATAAAAATTTTGCTCCCAGTTTTTTTCTAATTTTTTTCCAGTTGAAATCGCTTCTCGGAAAGAATTAAGAGTATTTTCTGGAATATAAAATTTTTCAGAATATGGCCACCCTAAAGTTTCTTTCGCAGATGCAATTTCATCAATACCCAAGGGGCCAGCATGTGCGATCGACTTTCCTTGTTTTGTAGGAGTGCCATAACCTATGATCGTTTTTATAGCAATAATTGATGGTCGCTGGTCTTCATTTTTGGCAGATTGAATAGCCGAATTAATTGCCTCAACATTATTTCCATCTGATACCTTTTGGACATGCCAACCATAGGCTTCAAATCTTTTAGGCAAATCTTCAGAAAAAGCGAGATCTGTATTTCCTTCAATCGTTATATCGTTGTCATCGTAAAGGCAGATTAGTTTTCCAAGACCAAGATGTCCTGCTAATGATGCGGCTTCAGCTGAAACCCCCTCCATTAGATCCCCATCGGAAGTTACCACATAGGTGTAATGATCAACGATTTTAGGAGTATCAGGTTTATTAAAAACTGCTGACAAGTGGGCTTCAGCCATTGCCATCCCAACTGCATTAGAAAACCCTTGTCCTAAAGGGCCGGTAGTCGTTTCAACACCTGGCACATGTCCTAATTCAGGATGTCCTGGTGTTTTGCTATCTAATTGTCGGAAATTTTTAATGTCCTCTAATGAAAGGTCATACCCTGTGAGGTGAAGTAAAGAATATAGCATTGCAGATGAATGGCCACTAGAAAGCACAAATCGGTCGCGGTCAACCCAATCAGGGTGTGTGGGACTGTGCTTTAAGAAGTTTTTCCATAACACAAAAGTCATCGGAGCAATGCCAAAAGTAGTGCCCGGATGTCCAGAAGAAGCTTTCTGGACAGCATCAGCTGATAAAAATCTAATAGTATTTATTTGTTCTTTAGTTTCTTTCATCATAAAACTCCATAATTGTTTTAATTGCCATTTTCAATGGATTTGATTTTTTCAAGCCGATTTGAATGCACACCACCGCTAAAACGGCCGCCGAGCCAGCTTAATGAAATAATTTCAGCCCTTTCTTTCGTAATTAACCAGCCCCCCATACAAAGTACATTTGAATCATTATGGTCTCGGCTCATTATGGCTGGGAGAACATCAAAGCATAATGCAGCCCGAACACCCTTTACTTTATTAGCAGCAATATTCATTCCTTGGCCAGTACCGCAAATTAAAATTCCCCTTTCATATTCACCTTTTGCTACACCTTCCCCAACAATCTTTGCAAAATCAGGGTAATCAGCAGGTTCAGCCGAGTGACAACCTAAATCAACAACTTCAAAGCCTTTACTTTTAAGAGTATCAACTAAATGAAGTTTGTGTTCAAGTCCAGGGGGGTCATTCCCAATTGCTACTTTCATAATTGTAAATCCTCCATAAAAAAGTATTCAAAGAAACCTAGCTTCTCTGAATTTTTATTATTTTCTGTTTTTCAGTTAAAAAGTTCAATGCAAATTTAGCATCTTGGATTGGATTCTTTCCAGGAATTGCTTCGAAAGAGCAATAAGAGTTGTAACCAATGTTTAATAGAGTTGTCATTATTGCATCCCAATTTAGATGACCTAATCCAGGAACACGACGGTTGCTGTCTGCAAAATGGACATGTCCAATTCGATTTCCCGCTAATGTTATGGAATCAAGGATGCTTTTATCTTCTATGTTCATGTGAAAAACATCAACAAGTAAATTGAATTTCGGAAGCTGATATTCTTCAATAAAAGTTAAGGCATCTGGCACAGAATTAATCAATTGAGTTTCATATCTGTTTACAGGTTCTAATAGGATTTTTACCCCTTGATTGCTCGCATGTTCATGTAAAATAATTAAACTTTCAGCAAGCCACTTTTCTCGGTCCTTTCCACCTTCACTGCCCCTTATCGTCCCGACAGGAACATTTGCTCCCACCTCGGATGCAAGACTGATTTGATCCTTCATCCGAGAGAGCAGTTCATTACGAACATCCCTGTCGGGAGAAGATAGGAACAGGCCGTCTTCTACAAAGGCTGAAACTGCGGCGATGATCCCAATAGATATCCCAGTTTGTTTTATGATAGCCAAAGTTTTTTGAAGTCCAGGCTCACCAGCAAATTTGATGAATAGATCAATTTCTTGGTAGCCTAAATCGGCAATGGTTTTAATATCTCTGTCTAAATTACCTGGAAACATTATTGGACCAAATTTAGTTGAAAATGTTGAGACAGAAACCCCGAATTTCATTTAGCTACCTCCGATATATTTGGCAGTCGATCCGCGGACAACAAGATTGGGCTCCAATATTTTCTTTCGTTTGGGAATTTCCAGTTCGTGAATTCGCTCGATTAGCATTTCTGCCGCACGATTTCCCATTTCAAACATCGGCTGAGAAATAGTAGTAAGTTGAGGGTTTGTATATTTTGTCATCTGAACATCATCGTATCCAATTATGGATAAATCTTCTGGAATACGATACCCTAAGTCAATTGCTGCCCGCATGGCCCCAATTGCCATCAAGTCGTTGCAGGCAAAAATTGCAGTAGGGCGGTTCTCTTGAGACAATAGTTGCTGAGCCGCTTTATACCCACCTTCAAACTGGAAATTAGACCTAATTATCAGATCTGGATTTATAGGAATTTTTGCTTCAACCAAAGCTTTTTCATATCCTTGGATTCTTTCAGCGTTCGGCGTAAACTGAGGGGTGCCGGCGATACATGCAATTTTTTTATGCCCCAACCCATATAGATGAGAAGTAGCCAACCAGCCTCCTAGAACGTTATTGGTAACAACAAGGTCGATGTCTAGGTTAGGTACAAAACGGTCCACCACGACAATCGGAATATTCTGTTGAATAGTGTTTTCTATATGGTCGGTGTTTTCGCCTATCCAAGTTCCAACAAATAAAATACCATCAACCCTTTTTTTTGTGAGTAGATCTGTATAGCGCAATTCTTTTTCAATGTCCCGATCAGAATTGCACAAAATGACATTGAACCCTTTGTCAAAGCAAACGGATTCCACGCCTTTGGAAACTTCAGCATAAAAGGGATTTGCATTATTGGGCACGATCAAGCCAATCATTGTTGTTTCATTTCTACGTAAGCCGCGGGCCAAGATATTGGGGTGATAATCTAATTCTTTCATAGCACTCAGCACACGCTGACGCTTTTCTTCACTGACCGGCCGTGTTTCATTAATTATATGAGAGACTGTTGTTTTGGATACTTTAGCCAAATCGGCCACATCTTGCATTGTGGTGCTTTTTGTTTTCATAAAGAGTATGACCTTTTCAGAATATCTTGGTTCAATAGAGCAGGGGCGCTAGTGACTTCCAGCCATCTTGTGCGCAACCGATTGCGCATTTTTCAATAATGTGCTATAACAATACCATATTATTGAAAAAAGTGCACGGAAAACTGATAGTTTCACTGTAACATACGGATAAATAGTGGCGAATTCGCAAAATTCTCGAAGATGAAACGGTCGCAATCGGTTGCTTCATTCAGCTTTCTTGATAAGATACTTTCTTGGAAAGCGAAAAATAGCATCGATTACAAATATCAAACTAAAGGAGGTACGAAAAGCAAAAATATTATACAAGACGAAGAGATTTACTAAAAAATAATTTCGAACAGAAGCATAAGGAGAGAGAAATGAAAAAGCAATTGCGATGGATTTTGGCTAGTTTAGTAATATTCAGCATGTTGTTAGGTGCTTGCGGGCAACCGGCGGAAGCTCCTGCTGCAGAAGAACCTGTAGCAGAAGAGGCTGCTGCGGAAGAACCCGAAGCCGAAGAAGCTGCTGCGGAAGAACCTGCAGAAGAAGAAATTGTAACCATAAAATGGTTGATGTTGGCCAATCACCCAGTTGAAGATTCTGGGTTCCTCGAAGAATTCTATGAAGCATATCCAAATATTCGAGTAGAAATGGAAGGAACTACCATTGCTCAACTATATGAAGCCATTCAGGTTCGTGTAGGCGGCGGAGCTTCTGATCCCGATGTATTTATGGTCAATGCCCCATTAACCACTGGTTATGGTACAAGAGGATTATTATTACCTCTTGGCGATTCCTTTACAGATGAAGAAATGGCTAACTTTTACCCCGCCGCTGTAGAAATCGGCTCATTTGGTGGAGAATTTTTATCTGCACCCGTCCATACATCCACCCAGAATCTTTACTATAATATCGATATGTTCGAAGCTGCCGGAATTACTCCTCCAGCACAAGACGAACGATGGACATGGGAACAGGTTACTGAAGCTGCCCAAAAATTGACAATAGATGAAGATGGTGATGGAATTCCTGAAGTTTGGGGATTCAATTTTGAGCAAATTGAACTATTCTATCAATTACAACCATTGCCCCTTTCCTTGGATTGTTGCCAGTCTATCAGTGATGATGGTTTATCTGTGGATGGCATTATCAATAGCGAGAGTTGGGTAGAAGCTTTTAGTTGGTATGGAAGTCTCTATAATGAATTAGGTGTAGCTCCAAAGGGTGCGGTCAGCACAGCAGAGCTTTTCCGTTCAGGAAATATGGCGATGATGCTAGCTGGACCTTGGCAAGTGAACGCTCTTGCCGCCGGTGCAACTTCTGAAGAGGGTTTCGGATTCGATTATGGGATATCCTTGCACCCATACTTTGAAGATGGCGTTGTCGTGACACCCACAAGTGGATGGCACCTTGGTGTGAATGCAAATACTGAGAAAGCTGAAGCTGCAAAGGCTTTTGTGCACTGGTTTACTACAGAAGCTGGCGGTAAATCTTGGTTCTCTAACGTTCGATCTGCTCTCTCTGCACAACAAAGCGTAAATGAGTGGATTGGGACCGAAGAAATTTACGCTGAGGCTCCTTGGAACTACATTCAGGTAGCAATCGGTGAATTGGATTCGAATCCGGTCATTCGACCTCCGGTTGTCGGTTATTTGGAATATACAACAATTATTGAAACTGCATTTGCTGATATTCGAAATGGCGCTGATGCTCAAGAAGCACTTGACCTTGTCGCAATTCGAATTGAAAGTGAACTAGCAAAATATGCTCCGTAAAACTACTAATTTAGTTTGAGTTAATACGAGGGGCGTTTGAAAAAACGCCCCTCGTAATTGGGTTCTTGTTTAGCCAAATGGCAAAAAAATGAAAATAAAAAAGAAAAACATCGCCCCCTATTTGTTGTTGCTTCCGGCGTTAGCATTATTGCTTGTGTTTCGTATTTATCCAATGGTTTCCACGATCATTGAGAGTTTCTATACGAATAATTTAACGGCTGATGCTCGAGAATTTGTTGGTCTTGCAAACTTTAACCGTGTTTTATCTGACCCTATATTCTGGAAGTCATTGAAAGTTACATTAGTTTTTAACTTAATTAATATTCCTACTCAAGTGGGTTTAGCTCTTGTTGTGGCTGTAATTCTCAATATGCGTACACGTGGAATTTCTATATTTCGCAGTATTGTAATGCTTCCTATCGCTGTTTCTCCTGTAGTAAGTACGACATTATGGAAAACAATGATGGATTATAACGCTGGTGTGATTAATGGACTTCTTGCTTTAGTTGATGTTTCGAGGCAGGAATTCTTTTTGGTAAAAGAACAAGCTTTGTGGTCAATTGTGATCGTGACTGCCTGGAAAGGAATCCCTTATATGATGATTTTCTTCCTGGCAGGTTTACAAGAAATCCCTGTTGCTGTTTTAGAAGCTGCAAAAATTGACGGGGCGAATGCATGGCAGAGTTTTTTTCGGGTAACACTACCTCTCTTAAAGAGAGTTTTTGCATTTGTTTTGGTTACGGATACAATTTTGAATTTGATATTATTTGCCCCAATTTGGTTGATCACTAGGGGGGGGCCTCAACTTTCAACTAATTTGATCATGTATGAAACCTATCGCAGGGGAATGGTTTATGGGGATCTGGGCGCCTCGTCGGCAATGCTGATCGTAGTAATATTAATCGTGGCAATCGTTCTTGGATTGCAGTTCTTAGCACTTCGATCAGATGATGTTTAAGCGAAGAAAAAATCAGGATCAAATTATGGCACTAATTGAAAAGAATAATACGGGTTTGGATCGAACAAATACAGATTTTCTGAGAAAAAAGAAAATCTTTGGGATGGTAGTAAATCGAACGGTAGTATATCTCATCTTGGTACTTTTGGCGGTTATCACTTTGCTACCTTTATTATGGGCAATTGCCGCATCTTTTACACCATTAGACAAGGTTTTTGAATATACATATCCATTTCAATTCAGAGCCTTATTACCGAATGATTTTACATGGGAAGCGTATCAAAATGTTTTTGAAGCCGGGATGGGGAACGCAATTAAAAACTCACTAATTCTTGCTTTCGCTTCAGTATTTTTTGGCGGATTGATTAGTGCGTTGGCAGGGTTTGCATTCGGGAGTTTTGATTTTAAAGGAAAAAATTTGATATTTGCAATCGTTGTGATTACTTTTATGATCCCGACCGATATAATTGCTATCCCATCCTATATGTTAGTGCGTCGCTTAGGCTGGTTAAATTCTTACGCTGGCTTGATCGTTCCAAGTTTGGCACATGGAATGGCGATATTTTTATTCACCCAATTTTTCAAGGGGTTTCCTAAAGAATTGCTTGAAGCTGCTCGTGTGGACGGAGCTTCATGGTTACGAATATTCCTAAGCATTGTCTTGCCAAATTCAAAACCAGTAATAATAAGTGCTGCGCTTTTATTATTTGTTGGTCAATGGGCATCATTTTTCTGGCCTTTATTAGTTGCACCTACACCTGAAATGCGAGTGGTCCAGATGGCTGTTGCCATGGCTCAGACTGAATACCGGATCCTATGGAATGAGTTGATGGCTAGTTCATTGATAGCAGCAATAATTCCAATTCTTATTATTATGCCTTTCCAACGTTATTATATTGAAGGTATAAGCGGTACGGGATTAAAGGGTTAGGTCTTCCAACTATTTATAATATTTGCTTTTCTTAATAAAGGAGATTGGTTTTATGATGTCATTGTCGAATAAAATAACAAAAAAAATACCTGTAATTGTTGAGACAGATATCGGTAGCGATATGGATGATATGTGGGCATTAATAATGATGTTGAAGTCTCCAGAATTCGATATCAAGTTAATCGTATCGGGCACTGGCGATACTTATACACGAACCAAATTGATTGCAAAGACTTTAGAACTCGCTGGGCGAACCGATATTGAAGTGGGCGTTGGAATCCCCTTAGAATATATCAAACTCCCTCAATCTCCGTGGGTGGAGGATTATGATCTTGATCAATACCCTGGAAAAGTGCATACCGATGGTGTAGGGGCGATGGTGGATATGATCATGGAATATCCTGAAGAAATGACTTTATTATGTCTTGGTCCTCTTCCTAATATAGCGGCTGCATTAAATCGCGAGCCAAGAATTGCAGAAAAATCCCGGTTTGTAGGAATGTTTGGAAGTATTCGTAAAGGATATATGGGTGCACCTGATCCAATATCTACTTTTAATATTGGTAGATATGCCTATTCAGCACAAAAAGTCTTCACCGCTCCCTGGGACATGACAGTTACCCCAACCGATACCTGTTCGGTCATTAGACTTACAGGCGAAAAATATTATAAGGTACGTGATTGTGAATCTCCTTTGATACAAGCATTAATTGAAAACTACCGAATATGGAAGAAATCAGACGAATTGGCAGACTTTTACAAGGATTTGGATACCGAAGAAGAAAGCTCGATTTTGTTTGATACAGTTGCGGTGTACCTGGCATTTTCTGATGAGTGGTTAAAAATGGAAAAACTTGGGCTGAGGGTTACTGCAGATGGATTTACCAAGATTGATGATACTGCCAAGGTGATTAACTGTGCAATGGAATGGAAAGATCAAGATGCATTTGAAGATTTCTTGGTTGACCGTTTAATAAGCTAATCTAATTTTGATTAAATAAGGATTAAAGTATGTCTCAAGATACAATGACTCCAAAAGAACGCTGGTTAGCTGTTCTTGAACGTGAGGAAGTAGATCGACTTCCAATGGATTATTGGGGCACCCCAGAAGTTTCAGCAAAACTGATCAAGCATTTTGGTCTGAGTGATAAAGAGCAGATTGAGATAGTGAGAGATTTGGGATTATCAAGATTCCAAAAATCTAATAATAATTTAGCTGTTCCTGAAAGTAAGGTTTTAGAAAGGGAAGTCTTTAAGCAATTAAACATAGATTTTGTTGTCAGATTAGAAAATAAATATGTAGGTCCTGAAATTCCCTTAGGTAGTGATCCTTATGGTTGCCGATATAAAACAATTGAATATGCAGATGGTTCTTACATAGAATGCAGCCATAATCCCTTAGCAGAATTTAATAGTGTTGAAGAAATTGAAAATGAATATCAATGGCCAGATCCAGATTGGTGGGATTATTCGACAATTTCAGACCAAGTAAAGGGATACGAAGATTATCCAATTCGAGCTGGCGGCTCCGAACCATTTTTGTTCTATAAATACTTACGGGGAGATGAAAAAGCATTTTTGGATTTAGTACTTAATCCGGAAATCGTTCATTATATATTGGAAAAATTATTTGGATTAACAAAGGAAAATACCAAAAGAATGTATGAGCAGATTCCAGAGAAAGAAAATAAACTTCTTCTTACTTATGTAAACGAAGATCTGGGATCTCAAAAAGGCCTCCTATATTCTCCTACACATATTCAAGAATTTTTACTTCCGGGAATGAAAGAGATGATGGATCTTGCGCATGAGAATGGAGCATATGTATTTCATCATGATGATGGAAGTATTAGGAAAATACTCCCTAATTTGATCAAGACCGGTATTGACATCTTAAACCCTGTACAATGGCGATTAAAAGATATGGATCGGGAAGGATTGAAACAAGATTTTGGAAAACAAGTCATTTTTCATGGTGGTGTGGATAATCAACATACCCTTCCATTCGGGTCTGTTGAAGATGTTCAAATAGAAGTTGAAGAGAATATTAAAATTCTTGGGGAAGGTGGGGGATATATTATTGCTCCTTGCCATAATATACAGCCAAATACGCCAATTGAAAATATCCTTGCTCTTTATGAGACTGGATATAAATTTGGTTGGCAAAATTAAGACAGGTAATTCTTATGAAAAAACGGATTGATATTGTTGTCCCGGAAGATGTAATTGAGAGTAATCCTAAACGAACCGAACGTTTTGAAAAAACCAAAAGATTTGAAAAAACTGATCGGGTGCCCGTATATGCTGGATATTATATGGATGCGATGTTGGTTGGAAGCGGGAATCGATTTAGCCAAATGTTAAAAGGACCTCAGGAGCAAATGGATTGCCTGATTTTAAATCAAAAATGGCGGATGGAAAATGTTCGAGATGATTTCCCATTAAATTTAAACAGCATCGTAATTGAGCCAAATTTCGGGGCCCTACGGGGAGTTGAATTTCCAATGGAGATTAAATGGAATGGGGATGATATGCCAAAATCTATCCATTTAATCAATGATGTTGAAGAAATCGATGATCTTGTTGTTCCTTCACCCGATACTGGGGTAAATGCATTAAGAATCGAATATTTTAAAAAAATGAAAGAAAGGATCGGAGATTATGATATTCGCCTAAATGGTGAGGAGATCGAATTAAAAGTAGATCTAAACCATCCGGGCGGACCAATCCCTTCCGCTTTTGGAATCTGTGGCCCTAATTTGTTTATGTGGATGATGTTGGATCCAGATCGAATTCATAAATTGCTAGAAATAACCACAAAGAGCCACCTTCAGGTAATTGATTATTTTGATCAATTAACCGGCAGGGAGCCTGGACATTGGGTGTGGGCTGGATGTGATACTGGTGAAATGATCAGCCCGAAAATGTTCAAAGAATTTGTCGTTCCTTATTACTTAAAGATTTGGGAAGTTCAGCATCGTCCTAGGGTATTCCATATGTGTGGGAACATTGATCATTTATTGGAGATAATCAGAGATGAGTTGGATATTGATGTTCTTGAACATTTTGGTTTTCCCACGGACAGAAAAAAATTAGCTGATGCGTTTTCTGGGAAGACGTTGATGAGAGGCGGCCCTCATCCAGCTTTGATTAAGGATGGGCCAAAAGAAAAAATTATTGACGAGTGTGTTGACTACATTACAACATTAGGCCAAAAGGGTGGATATATGTTAGCAGAGGGAGCGACAATTGTACCTGGAACTCCCCTAGAAAACATTGACGCCATGGTAGAGGCATCCAAACGCGCAAGCGAAATTATGAATAACTGAGGTGAAAGATGAAAGAAATATTTGAATTAATTTATGAAGGTGTAAAGACCGGAAATTTAGAAGCTGTAAGGGAACAAGTTCAAAATGCAATCAATAGCGATGTTTCATCGGAGGCAATTCTAAAAGAAGCTTTGATTCCTCCGATGGAAGAAGTTGGTCAATTATTTGAAGAGGGAGAATACTTTGTCCCTGAAATGTTAATTGCAGCTAGAGCAATGCAAGCGGGCTTAGAATTAATTAAACCCCTACTAATTGACGCAGATGTAGAATCTGAAGGAACAGTAGTGCTTGGAACGGTAAAAGGGGATTTACATGACATTGGAAAGAATTTAGTTGGAATGATGCTTGAAGGTGCGGGGTTTGAAATAATTGATCTTGGAACAGATGTCAGCCCTGAAGTTTTTGTAAATAAAGTAAAAGAGGGAGGTGTTGATATTATAGCAATGTCAGCATTGTTAACAACCACAATGCCTCAGATGGAAGCAACTATCCAAGCACTTGTGGATGCGGGTATCCGGGATAAAGTCAAAGTTCTTATTGGAGGCGCTCCGGTTACATTAGAGTATTGTGAACGGATTGGTGCTGATGGTTTTGCCGGGGATGCGAGTAAAGCCGTAAAAGCCGCAAAATCCAATATGGCCTAATCAACACAGCAAAATTCTCGGTAGCGATGGATGGTTTGATGCAGCTGCTGTTCGGGAAGACTTATTTATACAAGAGAAATATGTGTAAAAAACGGCTGCCCGATGGAGTACATCTGGATATCAGTACTGTATGTTACGAACCAACACGCCTTACTGAATGGGTTAATATTGCCATGCAAGTTGTAGAGGGGTAATGGGAAACGGACCGTAATTCGGATAGCAGATTTTCAAGAAACGTTTTGTAGGTTTTGGATTTCAAAACCTACAAAACATCTTCGATGATGGACTGCGGTCATTCCTGCTTACTATTTATGCGATGATCGAAGTATTATTTTTATTTGTATCCACCCTTTTTGCTGCTGTCATTCAGGCAACGACGGGATTCGGTTTCTCTATAATCATTATGGCCTTATACCCAATGATATTCTCTGTTCTGGATAGTGTGTGGCTTTCTCTATTTGGGAGCGGAATCATCCTCGGATATATGACCTATAAATATTTTAAACACATTAACTTCAAAATCATCCTTCTTCCATTAGCACTTTCTTTCATCGGAAATTTGACGGGATTAACCCTATTGGTCAATACTGAAAATGACCAGGCTCGCCGGTGGTTGGGTGCGTTGATGATTTTGCTGTCCATTTATTTATTTTTTATAGAGGGCAAAATCAAAATACCAAATCATTGGTGGTTTGGAGGTTTGGTTGGCACCCTGTCCGGTGTAATGGGCGGTTTTTTGAATATACCAGGGCCTCCGATCGTGGTCTATATGTCTGTGGCTGCCCAAGAAAAAGAGGAATATATCTCTACCCTCCAATTTTTTTTCTTTACAAATTATTTGCTGAAAATCACTTATCTTCTGAAATTTACAGAAGTTCAAAGGATAGATATTCAGTTGGGAGTAACCGTTTTTTTTGCTAGCATTTTCGGGATTTTACTTGGCACGCGATTGTTTAATCGACTGGAATCACTACGCATCAAAGAATTTACCTATGGTGTGATGTTTTTATCAGGGAGCTGGTATTTAGCAGGATAGTTTTATGGAAAATAACTCTACGGAGAAGGAGAAAAGAATGCTCAAAATTGCCTCAATTTAACTTTGATAGTAGAAAATCAATACTGATAATAACTAAAAATAAGAAAGGAAATTATTATGACAACAATTACTCAAAATAAAAAATATATTATTAGCCAATCCCTGACAGGGGTAGACACAATCATTGCGATGATTTTCTTGCCAATTATTGTTCATTTGGTGCCATTTTCTGGAGATATTCCCTTAGGAGCATATTTACTGCCAATGTTTATTGCCCCTCTAGTGGCTGCTTTTTATTTATCTCCAATTGGGTTAGTGATTACTTCGCTCATTGGGCCATTGCTTAATCATTATCTAACAGGAATGCCAACTCAAGCGATGCTACCAAGTATTATTCTTGAACTGCTATTTTTTAGTTTGATGGTTTCCTATGTGGTTAGGAATAAATCGGGATTTATCGGTATGGCAGCTTTGGCATTTGTCTTTGCAAAACTTACTAGAACTATAGTCATTGGTTCTTTGTTGACTGGTGTATCCCTAGCGACCTTTACACCTATTGCTAAAGGATTGATGATTGCTCTTCCTGGTTTGTTGATTCTGACTGTGGTAGAGAGATTCTTGATTCGTCGAAGCAGGTGAGAATGGAAAAGGTCGAACTATCTTTTCTAGCTATTTCTCGCCGGATACGGGAGATTGAATATCCTGAAATAGATCTTGTTGTAGGAATTGCAACTGGAGGAGTTGTTCCTGCCAGTTTGTTGGCATTTCATCTTCAGGTGCCCCTTGAGATCATCCATTTAAATTATCGAGATGAGACAAATAAACCTCGTTTTGCCTCCCCAAAATTTTTAAAAAAAATGGATCTATCCGTTTCTGGCAAACGGATATTGTTAGTGGATGATGTTAGTGTGAGTGGTAAAACCTTAGAAAAGGCTAGGGAAGTCTTTGATCAGAGTACTGTTATCACGATGGTAATGAAGGGAAAGGCAGATATTTGTGCTTTTGCAAATATATCCCAGTGTGTCTACTGGCCCTGGAAGGTATGAGTACACTCGCTACATTTATCCAAACACCTGCTGCCCAATTAAAAATATATTTCACACAATCTTGGAATAGTGATCTAATTGCAAGTTTGACCGTAGCCATGATCGCTATCCCGCAGTCTATGGCTTATGCTTCTATTGCAGGTGTGAATCCTATATTTGGCTTATACACAGCTATCATTCCTGCTATTGTAGCTAGTTTCTTTGGCAGTTCTAATCACGTAGTTACTGGCCCTACCAACACGATTGCTCTGGCAACTAGTAGTGTGCTAATAGCTCTGATAGGGCAGGCAGATTACCATGAATATGTCTTTGCTGTGGCAATCTTGACAGGTGTGTTCATGCTCTTGTTGGGCGTTTTTAGATTGGGAGCCTTGATCCGTTATGTTTCAAATGCTGTACTAACCGGATTCTTAGCAGGTGCTTCGATTCTAATTATTCTTAACCAGCTTGTAAATATTATGGGGATTCCGTCTTCAGAGAGTCATAAAGCAATTGATATTCTCGTTCACATCTTCTCAAACATGAATCAAAGCAACCCTTTGGTTATTTTCATAGGGATGATTACTGTTATTTTTCTATTGGTCTCAAAAAAACTGTGGCCTAAATTACCAGCAGCATTAGTCGCCATGCTTTTGATCAGCGTGAGCGTACAATTCTTTGGTTGGTATGATTACGGTGTGCGTGTGATTAGTGATATTGGGGATGTCTCGCAGGCAGGGTTGGCCTTTCATATTCCTGTGATTTCGTTAAAGGATGGTAATGCGCAAACACTTTTATCTGGAGCAGGTGCTATAGCATTGTTGAGTTTGCTTGAGGCATTAACAATTGCTAAAGCTATTGGTTTGCAGACGGGGCAACGGATTAATCCCTCTCGTGAATTTATTGGGCAGGGGCTGGCTTCAATTGCGGGAGTTTTTTTTAGATCGATCCCGACAAGTGGTTCATTATCACGCAGTGCAGTTAATTTTGAAGAAGGTGCTATTACGCGTGTATCCAGTGGACTGTCGGGCGTTATCGTTTTAGTAGCCCTGATTCTTTTCAAAAAGTGGATTGGTCTCATCCCCTTGGTTAGTTTGTCAGGCGTTGTAATCGTTTCATCCTTGCACTTGATTGACATCGAGCATATTAAGTTGACTTGGCGGGGTAGGGCTATCAGCCGCGTTGTATTGAGTATTACTTTCATTTCAGTTTTATTACTCCCGCTTCAAATTTCGATCTATCTCGGCGTTCTTTTATCGATTCTTTTCTACTTATTTGAAAGTAGTCATTTAAAATTAACGAATATGGTTCTAAATGGAAACGGAAAATTTTCTGAACTTGAACTGGATGACATTTTACAAAAAGATCCTGATGTTGTTATTGTGAATGTGGAAGGGGATCTATATTTTGCCGCCGTAGATGACCTTGAAGCACATATAAATAAAATCATAGATTCATCAACAAAAGTAATTATCCTTCGTATACGCAGAATGCGATTAATAGCAAGCACAGGTGTTACTGCATTAGAAGGATTGCTTATGCAAGCTGAATGCAAGGGTACAACAATTCTATTATCTGGGGTTTCTGAAGAAACCTTAAGGATATTACGAAATTGTGGCATTTCAGAAAGGATTGGAGAATATAATATCTTCCCGGCAACAGAGATACCGTATGCATCTACTCGACGTGCACTTGAATGTGAAAAACAAATATAGTTGTGAGTGTCTTTTTGCGAAGAGCCCCTCTTTTGCAAAGAACTCTCTTTATTTCAGTAAATCATAAACGGAGGAACAATCATGTTAGAAAACAAAAAAACAATACTCTCATCGAAGACAAAGACCGTAGAAATCTGCCGAGATAATCCCACGGTTCTAATCGGCGAGCGGATCAACCCCACCGGACGCAAGGTAGTTTTGGCAGCCCTGCAAGAAGGTAACTTTGAGTTGGTGCGTCAAGATGCAATTAAGCAAGTTGAAGCTGGGGCAACAGTGCTGGACGTTAACGCAGGCGTTCCTGGAGCGGATGAAGTTGCTCTTCTCTCTCAGGTTATACAAGAAGTGATGTCTGTTGTAGACGCCCCTCTCTGTATAGACACAGCCAATCCACAAGCGCTGGAAGCGGCATTGAAGCTATACGAAGGCAAGGCTTTAATCAATTCGGTGAATGGCGAAGAAAAATCCCTGGAAACCATACTCCCTCTCGCTAAAGAATATGGTGCCGCAATAATTGGGTTATGTATGGATGATGATGGCATTCCGACTACACCGTCTGCCAGGTTGGAAGTTGCCGATAAAATTATTGAGCGTGCAACAAGCATGGGTATCCCGATCGAAGATATCGTCATCGATCCGCTCGCAATGACAATGAGCTCAGATCATCTTGCAGGTGCACTAACGCTGCAAACCATTAAGCTAATTGTTGAAAAATATGGCGTAAATATCACAATGGGCTCCAGTAACATCTCCTTTGGCTTGCCTGAACGAAAATTCGTCAATGCCACTTATATGGCGATGGCAATTCACGCCGGGATGACCTGCCCTATAGCAAATCCTTTAGTGATCGAAGTCCGTACCACAGCTCTTGCCGCAGATCTGGCGTTAGGGCGAGACGAGTATGGGATGCGCTGGATCAAAGACTTCCGCACGAGAAAGAAAAACCAATAAAGGCTACTTTTATGAAAGATCGCCAACCGCACGTGTTTTTAGCTTGCGAGGTATTTAAAGGTTTGATCTCTACCTCAGCGTCTAATTTGGAAACCCAATTTTTAGATGCCGGATTACATGCCACGCCTAAAAAGCTCAACACAAAAGTACAGGAAGAGATCAACACTATTCTTGAGCCGAGCATTATTGTGCTCGGCTATGGGCTTTGCGGAAACGGGCTGAATAATATAAAGGCGGGCAAACATACACTCATTATTCCCAAAATGGATGATTGTATCGCCATGTTTATGGGTGGGCGAGAAAAATATCTCGAAGAGTTTTCAAAAGACCCCGGCACATATTATCTGACGAAAGGCTGGCTAGAAGCTGAAACGCATCCATTATCGGAATACAAACACTGTGTTGAAAAATATGGCGAAGAAACGGCAAATTATATTATGGATACACAGTATCAGCATTATCACCGCTTACGCTTTGTCGCCCATAGCCAAAATGATCTTGACGCCTATCGCCCCATTGCCCTAGAAGTTGCAGAATTCTGCAACCGTTGGGATATGCAATACGATGAATACCTCGGCTCTACAGATTTTGTCTCAGCCCTAGAAAAAACGGTTGCTTCTCCTGCGCAGGTAGATGAGGCTTTTATTATTGTTCGGCCTGGAGATACGCTAACACAGGATATGTTTCGATGAGCACCTTAAGTATTCTAATTGGTGAAAAAACAACGATCATTGACACAAAAAATGGGGATTTGCTAGGTGATGTGATCGCATCTGCTGACTTGCCCGTCGAACAGCCTTGTGCGGGTCGTGGCACATGCGGACGTTGTAAAGTACTCGTTGAAAAAGGAGCCAACACGCCGGATGAGATCGAGCAGATTTATCTCTCTGAAAGTGAATTAGCGATTGGCACTCGTTTAGCCTGTCGCGCAAAAGTTAGCGGGGATACACAGGTAGTTCTATCGTCTATTGAAGTCCATTCTAATAAAGTTTTCAAAGCTGGTTCGCGTCATAAGAGAGAAAAAAATATCCCTTTGGGCTTGGCAATTGATTTTGGCTCTACAACCGTTGCAGCCTACCTCACTATGCTTGATAACGGCGAAGTTGTCGCTGGCGGGGCGGCGTTAAACCAGCAGCGTGTTTATGGCGCAGATGTTATTTCAAGGTTAGCAGCAGCTTTACAAGATGACGAGCATCGAGAGCGATTGCAACGTTTGGCTATTTCATCTATCTATCAAGCAATCAATTCACTAAAACTATCCAAATCCCTTCTTGCACGTATTCAACGAGTCTCTATCGTCGGCAATGTTGCGATGCACCACTTGCTCGTGAGTTTACCTGTAGAAAAAATAGCTCTAATGCCTTTTCAGCCTTACTCAAAAGATGCCATTCCGAATAAGATTGGTTTACTTGATGGTCTTTTTAGCAATGATGTCCAAATTATGATCCCTCCGCTCATTGGCGGATTTGTTGGTTCTGATGCGCTGGCTTGTTTGGCATATTTTGATTTTGATAAAACCACAAACCCAACATTGGCGATAGATCTCGGAACAAATGGAGAAGTTTTACTGACAGATGGAAACAATATCGTGACAGCATCCACCGCTGCTGGACCTGCTTTTGAAGGCGTAGATATCTCCTGTGGAATGCGAGCTGTGGATGGGGCAATCGTTGATGCGAAGTTCACGAATAAAGATTTTGAATTCGAGACAATTGGTAACGAGAAGCCACTGGGATTAACTGGATCAGGGTTGATGAAAGTTGTCAACGAATTATTGCGGATTGGGGTTATCGAACCTAGTGGACGTTTTGCAAAAAACAATGAGTATTTTGCTATTGAGCGAGTAAATAGCACTAATCAAATTTACTTGACAGAAGACCGTACAATTTGGCTCAGCCAGAAAGATATTCGTGAATTGCAGAAAGCAAAGGGCGCAATACGTTCAGCAATTGAGATATTGCTTAGAAAACTATCACTAATCCCAGCTGATCTGAAGCGTGTTATCCTGACAGGCTCCTTTGGCGGGCAATTGGATGTTCCCGCCACTCTTGCATTGGGGATGCTCCCAAACATCTCTCCAGAGTGTGTCGAGAATATTCCAAATGGAGCAGGTTTTGGTGCAGCAGAATTCCTTTCAGATCATGGCTTTGCGCGAGGAGAACACTTGGCGAAAGTCGCCGAGCAAATTGACCTCGATCAGGATGCCGAATTTCACGAAGTTTTTATTGAGTCTTTACAGTTTATCCCCCAGAGTTAATTTTATGAAAAAAATTTCCCTTATTCTTCAGGAAGCACTGTACGATTTCACACATTGGGCAATACAGCCCCTAAAGCCTTTACTAAAGTTGAATTCTCGCATGGAAAAGGCACTCATCCCTTTGGAACGCATTGGAAAGGAAATTGCTTATGATTGCAAAATGTGCGGGCAGTGTATATTGCACAGCACTGGCATGGTCTGCTCCATGAATTGCCCGAAAAACTTGCGCAATGGACCTTGTGGTGGTGTCCGCACAAACGGTCATTGCGAAGTCAAACCGGAAATAAAATGTGTTTGGGTGCGAGCTTATGAGAACGCACAACTTATGCCCAAATATGGGGCAGAAATGCTCTGGATTCAACCGCCTGTCAAACGTAATCTTCAGGGCTCATCTGCCTGGGTCAATATGTTGCATGGCGTTGACCAGAAGCACGCCATTGAGTGGCAGACCCCAGCACGGCGAGAAGATTTGGAAAAATTATGGAGAAATAATGGCTGAAAGAAAAATAAGCCAGTTAGAACAAGTGCTACGTTCAGGTCGTTTTGCGATTACATCAGAGCTAAATCCGCCAGATAGTGCTGACCCCGAAGATGTTTATAGAGCGGCCATGATCTTGGCTGGTTTCTGTGATGGGATTAACGCTGTAGATGCTTCTGGCGCCAATTGCCACATGTCCAGCTTATCGATCTGTGCGTTGCTTACTCGAGCTGGTTACGAACCAGTTTACCAAATCTCTGCCAGAGACAGAAATCGGATTGCCATTCAAGGCGATATTCTCGGCGCATCTGCGATGGGCGTGCATAATTTATTAGCAATTACAGGGGATGATGTCAGCGCTGGCGACCAACCAGGAGCAAAACCCGTTTTCGATTTTGACTCGATCCAGTTGCTGCGTACCGCCAGACTCATGCGGGACGAAAGCATCTTCCTGAGTGGACGCAAGATCACAACGCCTCCGGATTTATTCTTGGGTGCTGCTGCCAATCCTTTTGCACCCCCCTACGATTGGCGCGCCCAACGCCTTGCAAAGAAGATTGCAGCTGGAGCACAATTCATCCAGACCCAATACTGCTTCGACATTCCCCGCCTCAAAGAATATATGCGCCAAGTGCGCAATCTTGGATTGCACGAACAGGTCTATATCCTTGTTGGCGTTGGCCCTCTTCGCTCAGCAGGTGCAGCCAACTTTATGCGGACCAAAGTCCCCGGTATCGTTATCCCTGATGAAATCGTGGATAGGCTAAAAAAGACTCCGAAAAAACAGCAACAAACCGAAGGAAAACAAATCTGCATGGAGATCATTGAGCAAGTCAAAAAGATCGAAGGCGTTTCCGGCATCCATATCATGGCATATAGGCAGGAAGAGCTTGTAGCGGAGATTGTCATGGAAGCGGGGTTGTTGCCACGAAAGTAGTGTCTGTCAACCAAGTTAGCAGCCACTTGGACAGATATATGGTTGTATAGAGCTTGGATAAAAACTACTTTATTAGGTACGGTTCGAGATGGTTCCTGTTTGATGCTCCGTGGGGACTCGAACTTCTATCTTTTATGCTTATCTTGAAAAAAACCTTCTTGGAAAGTTTAGAATTCGTTTCCAATACAACAAGCAAAAAATATTCGGAGAAATGAAGGATCCTTGGTCCAAGTAATAAATTAAAAACCCGATGAATTAGAGAAGAGAATCACAGCAATCTCTCTTATAAACCTTTTCTGTGATATCGCTGAAATAATTGATAGTTTGGAATGATGTACGATGTAATTCGTTCTAATAACTGACCAAGATTAATAGGGCCAGCGATACTGATTACTGTGAACTCAATTGACATTCTTCGCCCGATTTATTGACTAGAAAGACGCCATTTAGTGCTGTAAATTCTATGGGTAGCTGTGACAACATAGTATATATTTGCATTAAGAAATTTGATTAGTTTTATGAAGGAAGCAAACAATAACCACCCTTAGTACCCAGACAATTCTAATCTATTCGCTTATTGCTATCACAACTGGCTTGATCGTAGGTGTATCTCTTACTCGTCTAACAATTCACTAACTGATAAGGTGTCTAATATGAATTTGAACCAATACTCAAACCCCGAAATCTTACTAATATTTAGTATCGTACTTCTACTTCTATTCATTCAAAGCAAATACTTAGTAGAAAAAGAAAGATATAGTTACGATAAATTCTGGATTGATTTTGCCAAACGATCAGGCCTTATACATAATAACACTAGCTTTTTTGATCCCAATTTGGCTTCTGGAATTTATTGTGATTACCAAGTAAATATAGATTTCAATGCGATTGGTGGCGAAATGGGGATAGGTGATATTTCCACTCGAATCCACGTAACATTAAAACATAAGCAAGCTGACTATATTTTAATGAATAAAATTTACCGACCCAAATTTAAAAAACCACTCACTAGGCTAGAAAAAAATTATCAGACTTATAAAATCGATTGCCAAAATGATAAGATGTTGGAGACAGTTCTTTTATCAGAGGAAATACGTAGTCGATTCCCGCTAGTTGATATTTCTCAACTTATTATTTCTAGCGGGAAGCTATCCATATCATCAGCGGAAGTAGTTTTTGATATTTATCGCTTATGCTCGCTTTTAGATTTTTCTATCAAACTTGCAGAGATCATTGATAATAGAGCTACAAATATGATTAGTTCACCTGTATCAATTGCTGCGTAATGAAATTACCAAATGCAATTACTCTATAGTTTAGAAAAAAACTAAAAAAAAGCCACAGGGTAAATATTCATGTTTAAGTTGTGTGTTACTTATTACAATATGCTGTTTATAACAAATTACTGTAAACATAACCCCTATTATGTTTTTCTGATGCTTAATGTTAGCTTCATCATATTGTCGCTTTATTGTGTTCCGCCTCAGGTGAAAATGGAAAAATGGACATAAAAAATAAGACACTATCCTAGCCCGCAGCTGAAGCTGTGAGCAGACTATTCCTGACGGGGGATGATGTACTTTTATGGGCGGCAATTC
>Ga0233446_1000902_pt1 | contig 25441 bp, 20 predicted proteins | sample SI_124_October20_4_FD_182780 | JGI IMG/M metagenome (GOLD analysis project Ga0233446, IMG submission 182780) | Seawater microbial communities from Saanich Inlet, British Columbia, Canada - SI_124_October2016_120_MG | ecosystem: Environmental > Aquatic > Marine > Inlet | place: Canada: British...
CTGGCACTCGTATTCTCTCTAGATGTTCAAAACTAGATTCTCCCTCTTCCACACTATCAACACTTGCAGCAGGTTCAGCAGCAACTCCGACACTCACTCTATCTTCCCCATAATAAGTCTTATCCTTGCACGCATCACATTTATTCGATCCCTCTCGTGGCTCTTTTCCACAAATCACACATCCCGCAAACACATTGTCATTGAAGGGTAATTGATTGATAACCTTCCATTCTCCTTTGCCTCCCCTATCTACTCCATCCGTATAAGAAAGTATACAAACCCAGTCTTTCATGGGACGGATATTACGCCCACTTTTAGGTAGCAAACAAAGTACTAAACTAAATGCATTCTTTTCCTTTACTGGGTCACCATCTTTTCCTCCAATCACCCCATTAATATCAAACATACCATATGGGGTTGGCGGCAAGCCTTCGTCACAGCTTGGCACGCTTAAACCTAGCGTTACGCGAGTATTCCTCCCTTTTGGTAGAGTAAAAATGACTTCTTCGACATTGCTCCTGGTTTTAGGTCCTTCCTGAGAAGCTCCATTTTCTAAATTTATATGCCAATTCCAGAGCCAATAATCTACTAAGGATTCCGGACCTCTAACTATAAAAGTTATATCATTTTTTTGGGATTCATTACAAAAAATAAACGTTGAAGGGCCCCTTACTGGTATATCAAAACCATATTCACAAACTTTCCTCAATTCTGGCATACGAATTGTATCATCCAACTCACGAGGAATTGTCTGTAATACATATATTGCTTGATTGTGCACTTCCAATAACCATAATATCCCAGGTGTCGGCGTCAACATAATTTGTCCTTGTATCATACCTAAATTTAACAAATTATTGACTTGTGCTAAAATTGAACTGTGAAAATTAGAATGCAACAAAAATCCAGCCCCTGAAAACGAAGAAGAATTAGACTGTAATGAAATACTCTCTTTCTTACTAAAACTAGACGCTTTATGTGATTTTAAATCTTCTAGCAAACTAGTATCAGCCATTCCTTCAGAAGTCATTCTCACTGAAAACATATCCCAATATGAATCATCAGTGCGAATGGGGTGATAAGAAACCGTAAATGGGAAATCAGACTCATTAAATATCTTATATAAACACGGAGATGGCACAGCCAGCAAAGGAGAACAGATAAAAGAGAAAAATAGATAAGACAGAAAAAGTCCCGCAAGAAGCCCCAAATAACCACGCGCTTTAGATATTGCTATGTTATGTTTATTTAATCCACGGTTTACCAACACCTTTACATAACATAAGTTAGAGAATTTTATAACTTTTGAAATTAAAATAGGCATAATTTCTCTACTCATTTATTCCTCTCCTAAAACTAAGCAAGCTTAGATTTATCTTTTAATTTTTCAATGATATTAGTTTCATTCTGATAGAACTTCATACATAAAGAGCCTCGCTCTCATGAAACTAAATGTTTTTAAACTTTGTCGTGATCGTAATCATTGTCGATCACGATTACGACTAGATTTGCTCGGTGGAAGTCTTTCCGCACGATCAAATCTATATCTATTTTACTATTTTTCCAAATAGTAAAATAAAGGGACACAGGATTATTCCACATTTTTTTCAAATGATTTTTATCTTCCAGTATTCATTCGAGTTTTTCTCCCTTTTTCAGTTCCATTGTTTCTACTAAATGCAGAAATGACTACACTGTATTAAGAATAAGAGAACATTACCACAGCTAACTGCACTCCAACTCTTTTCTCAATTTGAAAAATTGAAAAAAGTTAATAGATTTATTTGTGAGGAAGGACTTCCACCAAAGAAATCTAGAGGCAAACACGAAAAGTTTTTTGTGCAAGCTCTAAATACTGAGGAACACAGCAATGAATAATCAAAAGATGAAATTAGCTAAACTTCTTGATGACCCTTACCTGGCACCATTTAAAGAGAAGATACAGTTCAGGCAAAAAATGGTACAGAACACAGAGCTGAGACTTACTGGCGGAAAGACAGATATTGCAACATTTGCCAGTGGTCATGAATATTTTGGTTTGCATCGAAGTGATGATGGCTGGGTTTTTAGAGAATGGGCACCTAATGCTAGTGCAATATATTTGATAGGTGATTTTAACGGTTGGAAAGATGATAACTATTATTTGTTAAAAAAAATTGATTTAGATGCCGGGGTTTGGGAAATTAAACTTCCCTTTGAAGCCATAAGGCATGAAGATCTTTATAAGCTACATGTCTGCTGGGATGGAGGAAACGGTGATAGAATACCTTCATATGCACGAAGGGTAGTTCAGGATGAAGAAACTAAAATTTTCTCTGCTCAAGTCTGGGCCCCGCAACCTTACACTTGGAAAGTGCACGATTTCAAACCGAACTTTACTTCTCCTTTGATTTATGAGTCACATATCGGTATGGCGCAAGAAACTGAAGGCGTTGGGTCCTATGAAGAGTTTAGGATAAAGATACTCCCTCAAATAGTAGAAGCGGGATATAACACCGTACAGATCATGGCATTAATGGAACATCCTTATTACGGTAGTTTTGGATATCATGTATCAAGTTTTTTTGCGGCATCTTCCAGATTTGGAACTCCTGAAGAACTCAAAAGGCTTGTTGATGACGCGCACAGCATGGGAGTTGCTGTTATTATGGATTTGGTGCATTCGCATGCGGTTAAGAATGAATTTGAAGGGCTTTCATGTTTTGACGGAACACAATACCAATATTTTCATGATGGAGCAAAAGGTAACCACAGTGCCTGGGATTCAAAATGTTTTAACTACGGCAAAACTGAAGTTATGCATTTTCTTTTGTCAAACTGTCGTTTTTGGTTGGATGAGTATAAGATCGACGGATACCGCTTTGATGGCATAACAAGTATGTTATACTATGACCATGGACTAGGAACAGCATTTGAAGGATACGATCATTACTTCGACGATTCTGTTGATGAAGATGCCCTTGTATACTTAACTCTTGCAAATAAAGTGATACACTCAGTAAACCCGTCTGCTATGATTATAGCTGAAGATGTAAGTGGTATGCCCGGATTGGGTGCCTCTATCGAAGATGGAGGAATAGGATTTGATTATAGGCTGGCACTTGGCATTCCTGATTTCTGGTTTCATGCTGTTAAAAAAACTTCTGATAACGATTGGAATATGGATGGAATGTATTATGCACTTACAGACCATCGTGCTGATGAAAAAACTATTAGTTATGTGGAATGCCATGATCAAGCGATCGTTGGGAGTAAAACAATGGCATTTGAGTTGATGGATGCTAGCATGTATTACAGCATGGAAACTTCAAATCAAGATATCATTATTGATAGAGGGATTGCTCTTCACAAAATGATCCGATTAATTACTGTCGCAACAGCAAATGGAGGATATCTTAACTTTATGGGAAATGAGTTTGGACATCCAGAATGGATTGATTTCCCCAGAGAAGGCAATAATTGGTCATACAAATACGCAAGGAGACAGTGGAGTTTAAAAGAGAAAGGATTCTTGAAGTATCGCTTTCTATCAGAATTTGATAAATCAATGCTTAGTGTTATTACTGAGTATAAAGTAATTGATCAAGAGATACAACACTGTTATGTTCATTGTGACGACAAGGTTCTAGTCTTTAAAAGAGGCACTCTTATTTTTGTATTCAATTTCCATCCTACACAATCCAACAAGGACTATTTCATAACAATACCTAGAGGAAGCTACACCGTACTTATGAATTCCGATGAAGAACAATTCGGTGGACAAGAAAGGATTGCTGATGATCAATTATTTAAGGCCACTACACAGCCAAAAAAGAAGGCTGGAGCAATTGGAATAAAAATATATCTACCGTGCCGCACAGCAATAATACTGAAGGGAATCTAATCATTGAAAAATAACATGATCTTATTTAGAGCTTGCACGAAAAGGTTTTTGTGCTTGGCTCTAGTGTTAAATGTTGGGTTTTGAATGTTGAATTAATAAAAAAAATCAAGGAATGTCAAAAAATCTATAAATTTTTGAGTTTCATTCAGAATTCAACACCTAAAATTAAACATTATGTTCCCGAAAATACCTTTTCGTGGGACATCTATTTAGGCTTATAGGTCGCCTAAAAGCGTATCTCTGTAGTAAGAAGACAGCTCAGCAATATCTTTTTTATATTCTTCTGCTCTTAAATAGGCTTTCTTTCTATATTGTTCATATGAATTATTATCATTAACCAGGGAATATATAATATCCTTGTACTTGCTAGCTGTAATATTATCATCAGAATTTGCATCTACAATGATACCACTTTCTCCCATGGTATCGGGGATGCCACCTTTCCTATTGGCAATAACCGGAATGCCGTTAATTGCAGCCTCAAGTATAATCCTTGGAAAACCTTCGTCCACCTTTGAAGGAACTAATATGATTGAAACTTTTCCATAAAATTTCTCTAAATTAGATTCAGTGCCAAGAGCTGAAACGTTAGGATATTCTGAAAACGAGTAGCTACCATTGCCCATAACAACAAAATAGTAGTCGGGCATAGTTTTTATTAACATTCTAACAATTTTGTCGCCCTTATGGGGCCCCGCAGAGTAATAGCCGATTGTTTTCTTTTTTCTGTATGCGTTTTCAAACTTGAATCTATCTAAGTTGATAAATGGAGGCCAGACTAAAGTTGAAATCCCAAGTTCTTTTTTGATTTTCCCCTGAGCTAATTTGTTTACGGTAAAATTTTTTCTGCTTTTCAAAAAAGAAGTGTACATGGGAGAACTACTTTTTAGTACATTCAAAAAGACAGAGGGAGAATGCACATAATGCACAAAAGAAGAACCAACAACTACATGGGCGGTAAGAGCGGTGAGATCGGTATCTGTTGTAAAAAAAAAGGCACCTTGAAATTCTTTTATTTTTTCGATATATTTTTTTAAAACTTCGGGGGGGTGGCTATATAAAACTTCATTTCTGGAATAGGGTAATTCTTCATGATAAATATTTACTCCGTAAAGCATATAATTTATGCATGATTTGTCGCAGTATAAAATTTCCCCTCCCATTTTTTCTATTATTTTTCTGTTTTTTGATGTCCCCCGAGAAGCATGCATTAAACTAACTATGTAGGTATCGTTCCCAAGTGTTTTATAATATCTAAACAGGTCAATAAAGGAAGCAGAAACACCATCACACAAAGCCGGATCAAAAGAACCTGTATATACAATTTTTTTACTGCACATAAAATAAATCCTTAAAAGTTTAACAAAACTTTTATCAATTTGTAAAATCCTTAAAAGTTAATAGATTTGTTTGTGCGGAAGGGTTTTTGCACAGTCAAGTCTAGAAAGATAGAACAATTAAAGAGTTAAATCCATGTTATGGAAGAGATTATTTGGAAAATTTCCGATGTCAATTCAACAGTAAGGCAGATTATTGAAGGTGGCCTGGCTCCTTTCTGGCTTGAAGGCGAAATAGGAACACTTACGATTCATCGGTCCGGCCATGTCTATTTTATTCTAAAAGATAAAAAATCGCAAATTCGCGCTGTTTTTTGGAGAGGTGCAGATTTCGTAAGAAGAATGTGTTTGGTTACTGGTTCAAAAATTGAAGCCTTTGGACAGCTAACAGTATACGAGACTCGGGGAGAATATCAATTCAGTATTACAAATATTCGGCCAATTGGGCTTGGCGATTTACAACGAAAGTTTGAAGAACTTAAAACAAAGTTATCATCAGAAGGCCTTTTCGATGAGAACAAAAAAAAGCCAATTCCGGTTCTTCCAAGAAGTATTGGCATAGTAACTTCCTCAAGTGGTGCTGCAATTCGAGACTTTTTAAATATCATTAACAGACGCTTTCCGAATATTCATATTCGGATTTATCCGGCACCAGTGCAAGGAAAAGGAGCAGAGTTGAAGGTTGCAAAGGGCGTTCGCTTTTTTAATCAGCACTCTCCTGTGGATGTAATAGTAATTACTCGAGGTGGCGGAAGCATGGAAGATTTGTGGCCATTTAATAGCGAAACTTTGGCAAGAACAATCTCTGAAAGCAATATCCCTGTAATAAGTGCAGTCGGGCATGAGATAGATTTTACAATTTGTGATTTCGTATCTGACATGAGAGTACCAACTCCATCTTCAGCAGCAGAACTTGTTATTGGACGCCAGCAAGAGTTACAGCAGAATATCAAAGATTTAAAGAGAAGACTTCGTAGCACATTAGAGTTGTATAAAGAACGGCTTAAAAGGCGTTACGAAAAAGCTGCAAATTCTTACGTCTTTAAAGACCCTACTCGTATTATTAACGAAAGACAGCAATATGTCGATGAACTTTATACAAAAATATACCATTCTTTAGAACTTAAATTTGAAAGAGAAAAAAGCAGATTTACATCGCTTCTTGGAAAGCTTAAAACCATGAGTCCGGACTCTGTTTTAAAAAGAGGCTATTCAATTATCACATTAAAGGATACTAAAAAGGTTATAACAAACGCAAACATACTCCCAGGAACTGAGGTTAATGCAATTCTCAAAGAGGGAACACTTGACCTTGTTGTAATTAAAACTAAAAATTAAAAATATTTTCAACGTCGCCATAACCTTTAAAGCTTGTGTTTTGGACTCAAGATACGGCAGAGCGACTGTGTTAGGGGCGTAGTTCGTAGAGCATAGACTAAAGCGATTGTTTATTACTTCTAGAGGTATAATATTATGAGCAAAGTAGCTGAAGTTGCATGTTTAGGTCCAGAAGGTACCTATTCTCATATTATTGCAAAAAAATATTTTGGGGATAAATTCAACATTATTCTTATGTCTTCAATTATGGATGTCTGTTCATTTGCTGCAGAATCTCCATATAGACGAGGCCTTGTTCCGGTAGAAAATTCTTCCGGAGGACCAATACCCGAAACCATTGATATTTTAATATATAATAAATTCAATTTATTAATAGAAGAATCTATCAGTTTAAATATCAAGCTTGCTCTGCTGGGTAAAAAAGAAGAAAGAATAGATATTTTGTATTCACATTCTGTTCCATTATTTCATTGTGACTCATGGATCAGAAATAACATGGCAAAAGTAGAGAAAATCACCGTTTCAAGCACTGCCTCGGCAGCAAAGCAAGCTTCAAGAGGAAAAAATGCAGCAGCTATAGCGTCGTCAGACTCCGCAAAAATATACAATCTTGATATATTGAAATATCCAATTGAACAGGATGTGCCTAATATAACTCAATTTTACTCTTTGGCTCTCTCACCTGCAAGCTTCACTAGCAAAAAAACAAGAACAAGCATTGCGGCTTTTCTAAAGGATAAACCTGGAAGTCTATATGATTTTCTGGAACCATTCAAAACAGAAAAGGTGAATCTAAGTAGGATCATTTCCAGGCCTATCTATGGTAAACCATCTGAATATGCTTTTTTTGTCGATATCAATGGAGATTTCGCAAACATCCATATTAATAATACAATTAACAAAATTCGAAAAGCATGCTCCAATTTTAGAATAATCGGCTCTTATTCGGCAAATAAAATTTATGACCTATAATTAGAAATTGCACGAAAAGCTTTTCGTGGCCCTTCTAATTATGGTATTCAATAACTTTCGGATTTGCAGTATTATTTAGCAGCATCTTTATACATCGCTACATATTCGGAAGCTGTTTTACTCCACGAAAAATCACTGGTCATACCATTGTGAATAAGACGTTTAAAGTTTTCAGGTTCATCGTTATATATGGAAGCTGCCCAAATCAATGTATTGCGTAGTCCATCATAGGCTAAATCATAAAATTTAAACCCTGTAGATTTATCTAAATTTTTAGGGTCGTAATTGATCACTGTATCTTCTAGTCCACCTGTACCTCTTACAACCGGTATTGTTCCATAACGCATGCTATACATTTGATTAAGTCCACACGGTTCATACCTAGAAGGCATTACGAAGAAGTCACTTCCTCCCTCAATTAAATGAGCAAGCTTATTGTCATATCCGATATATACAGAAAACTTTCCTGGATATCTTGCGTTCAAATTTGAAAGCTGTTCTTCAAGGGCGGGATCACCAGTTCCAAGAATTGCAACTTGGATATTTTCAGTATTCAACATACCTTCTACAACGCTTACAAAAAGGTCGATTCCTTTTTGAGAAGCCAACCTTGAAACAACGCCAAAGATAGGAACATCAGGGTCTCGCTCTAAACCAAATTCTTCCTGCAATATTTTTTTGCAGACAGCTTTTCCAGACATGTCATCAACGGAAAAGTTTTTTGGCAAGTTTAAATCTGTTGCTGGATTCCACTCATCTACATCAATTCCATTCAGTATTCCACGAAGTTTATTTCTATATTTTACATGCTGAAGAGCTGGATCAAGAGTAAACCCATATTCTGGTCTCAATATTTCGTTTGCATAAGTTGGACTAACAGCATTTACCATATCCGCTGTCATAATTCCGGCCTTCATAAAATTAAGTCGATCGTGATATTCAAGGCAAGATTCATTGAAATATTCCCAACCAAGCCCTGTTAGAAAAAGGTTAGATTTATCAAAAGTACCTTGATAGCCTATATTATGAATTGTAACAACCGAATGACAATCTTTAAAGTTATCATCATCCCGATATAAAGGAGTTTTCAGGTAAACGTTACAAAGAGCAGAGGTCCAATCATTTGTATGCAAAATGTCAGGATTTAATTTTAAAGCAATGACGGCCTGCATTGCCGCACGGGCAAAGAAAATAAAACGAGCTGCATTATCTCCATACTCAACTCCTTGATAATCATAAAGAGACGGCCTATCAAAGTAATTGTTATATTCAATAAAGTAAAAGTGTAAATTATCATTTATTTTATCTTCGCGTATTTGTGCCCATTCAGTAGCCCAGCCAAATGGAACACCGAGTAATTCATGTGTAATGGTGGTTTTTGCGGTAAAATCTTTCATCACTTGTGGATAATAAGGCATAATAACAGATACTTTATGTCCCTTTTCAGCTAGTGCTTTAGGTAAAGCAGATGATACATCAGCCAACCCTCCTGTTTTTGCATAAGGAGCTGCTTCGCTTGTTGTCCAGACAATATTCATATTCTGTGCCCTCTCTTTCCTGATTTAATGATTTTCTTTATGAGTTATTGTTGACATTATTAGTCCTTTATCTTATATTCGTTTTACAGAAATTTAAGATAAACCCCATATGCAATTTTTAAAGTATTATAAAGGAGGTTTTTATGCGTAAATCGATTCTAGCCATGATACTGGCCGGTGGAGAAGGAACAAGATTATCCCCGTTAACACTAGAGAGAGCAAAGCCATCGGTTCCTTTTGGAGGAAAGTATCGAATAATCGATTTTGTTCTCAGTAACTTCATTAACAGTGGCATTAATAGTATATTTGTTTTAACCCAATTTAAATCACAAAGCCTGACAGAGCACATTATTAACGGCTGGAATACTTCAAGTCAACACGGGAAATCTCACTTTGTTATACCAGTTCCTGCACAAATGCAAACAAAAGATCGCCACTGGTATTCAGGAACAGCCGACGCTATTACCCAAAATATTCATCTGATTGAAGATTTTGCTCCGGATTTAGTCGCTGTTTTCGGAGGAGACCATATTTATAGGATGGATGTTAGCCAAATGGTAGATTTCCATGAAAAGAAAGATGCTCTTGTCAGTGTAGCTGCTATTCCAGTACCTGTTGAAGAAGCATCTGAATTTGGTGTAATTCAAGTTGATAAAGAATGGCGAATTATTGGATTTCAGGAAAAACCTAAAAATCCAATAACAATTCCTGGCGACGACAATATGGCGCTAGTATCTATGGGTAATTATATCTTTAATGCCAATAACCTTGTTTCCCTTCTTAAAAGTGATGATGCCGATTCAGAAAGTAAGCATGATTTTGGAAAGAATATTCTTCCTTCTTTGGTTTCATCAGGTCGCCTATTTGCATACAATTATCATATGAACAAGATTCCTGGACTAGATGGTATACCATATTGGAGAGACGTTGGTGGTTTAAAAGCATATTATGAAGCCAATATGGATTTGAGAGCAACAGAACCACTGCTTGACCTTTATAATGAAAGATGGCCCATTTATAACTATAATGAAAGCCTACCTCCAGCGAAGTTTATCCACAACGAAAAACCTAAAGATAAAGATAAAGATAAAGATAAAGATAAAGATAAAGGGCCGGTTAGGATTGGAAAAGCTGTTAATTCAATTGTTTGTGGCGGTAGCGTTGTTTCAGGTGGATCAGTTGAAAACTCAATTCTTTTTAACAATGTCAGGGTACATAGCTTCGCGACAGTTGAAAATTCAATCCTGCTTAACGCAGTTAATATAGGAGAGAATTGTAAGATCAAAAATGCTATTATTGATAAACATAATGAGCTCCCTGAAGGAACTATCATTGGCTACAATCGTGAAGATGATGAAAAACGCTATAAAGTTATTGATCTTGATCCCAAAAAGGGGACATGGCTGACTACTGTACCAAAAGTCAAAAAGTTAAAAACGACACTTCCACGATCCGTAAGACCTGATTTTGGATATGAAGTATAGTCAATTTAGCCTGAAGTAAAATATTGTTAAAAAAAAATTATTTCTTGTAAAAAATCGTGATAATTGCACTTGATTTTTTATCCGTGCTTTACTAGTTTAACTATTCAGTTCAAAAAATGGGATTGACTAAGTAATGTCTTTGCCTGTAATTTAACAACCAATAAGGAAGTGTTTAATGGACGCAAAAGAAAAAAATCTGAAAAAGCTTGCACGAACAAATGTTCTTATGAATTTTGTAAAAAAGAACAAAGGAAACTGGGACCACCAGGCATGGGAAGAATTCTGTGCTTATCTTGAAACGAAGAATTACATGCCAATCGATTTAGCTGCGGTTGGCTCACTGCTTGAAGCAAAAAAAGCAGCTTATTTAGAAAAAAATAAGTAAAAAGAAAAGCTATCGACCGGTGCTTCGATTTCGATTGAAGCACCGGTCTTTGTTTGTTTACAGTCCAATAGTTTTTAAAAAAGGAATCATTATCTGAATTACATACAACACCGCATATCCGCCAAATACAAACAATTTTCCAAAAGAGAAAAAAACTAAAATAAACAAGCCAAAAATAATACCATTTCTCATTTCAGGATTTATTTTGTGAATATGTGGAAATAAAAAAGTAAATATGCTCCAACCATCAAGCGGTGGAACTGGAAGCAGGTTAAAAATAAGAAGAACCATATTCAACACACCTCCAGTAAAAAACAATTTGAATGCTGTATTACTTGCGGCAAATTCAGCTGTTTTTAAATATACTATTGAAGCTCCAACAGAAAAGACAAGGAATAAGAAAAGATTGACCAAGGGGCCCGCTATAGCAACTAAGGCATCACTGTACCTATGTCTCATTCGATTTGGATTTACCGGCACTGCCCCCCAGGTAATTCCTATAAGCAGTAATGCTATCAATGACGTCAAACCCATTTGTTTAAACGGATTTATTGTTAAATAACCGTTATCAGCAGCAGTAGAATCTCCTTCCCAAAGAGCCATTTGGGCATGTGCATATTCATGACAACATACGGAAAAAACAACTAAAAATATCCATATAAAATAACTCTCCGGATCTATAAACAATCTTTGAATAAATAACATACTGTCTACCTCAATCTGTAAAATTTACGGGCCAATAATTATAAGCCGGGGTTTCATATGGATGCGCCTGTTTCATTGCTTTAATTGATGCCTTCAAGAATTCTGCTGCACAAACCAGTTCAACTTTATATTCCTCTACATTTTCAATAAAATCAGTTTTTCCAAGATAGGGATTACTCCCCACCAAAGGGCGGAACTGTCCAACCCCAGATGTTTCCCAGCAACAACAATCATAGTTCTCTATACATCCAGCTCCTGCGTCAAACAAAGCTTTTTTAGTTGCTTCCAAATGTGTTTCAGGTACATAATATTCGATTTTATAAATCTTATCCATATGCTTCTTTGCTATTTCTTAAACTCAAAATATTTCAAATTTTAGATTTATAATTTTAGGTGCCAATTTCCCAAATAATGTCATTGAAGTACTTCTATTGATTTTTACCTGAACGATATCACCTGGTTTAATGTTTGAACAAGGATCAAATATTGTCACTTTATTTGTTGTAGTTCTTCCAGTCCAACGGTCAGGATTACGTTTGCTTGGTCCTTCCACAAGTATGCTAAAAGTTCTGCCTTCAAGAGTCTTATTATGCTTTTGGGTTCTTGCAGTAAGGTCTGAAAGTAAGATGTGGTTTCTTTCTTCTTTTATAGCTGTAGGAATTTGATCCTCAATTTTAGCCGCTGGTGTTCCTTCCCTAGGAGAGTATTTAAAAATATATGCATTGTCAAAGCCAACTTCGTCCATTAGATTTCTTGTCGCAAGAAAATCTTCTTCTGTTTCACCCGGAAAAGCTACTATAACATCTGTAGAAAATGTAATATCAGAAACCTTAGATTTTAGTTTGTTCACGATATCCATGTAGATTGCAGTATCATATCGTCTGTTCATTTTGCTTAATATTCGGTCAGAACCGGATTGCACAGGTAAATGTATATTATTACAGATCTTTGGAAGCTCAGCTATTGCATTAATAAGTTTATCATTGAAAAAATAGGGGTGTGGAGAAACAAAACGGACTCGCTCAAGACCCGTAATATCATTTAATTTGTATAACAACTCGGAAAAAGGTGAGTTCCCAGGCCTTGTATGTGCTCTTTGATTTAATCCATAAGCAGAAATATTTTGCCCAAGCAAAGTAATTTCTTTAATTCCCGACTGAACAATTTGCTTTGCCTCCAATACAATTTCATCTTGAGACCGGCTTTTCTCTCTTCCGCGAACATATGGAACAATGCAATACGCACAAAACATGTCACATCCACGCATAATGGCAATAAATTCAGATGTTTTGTCCTCGGTAAGATGATTTCCTAGGCCTTTGACAAGATTTATGTTCGTTTCTGTGAATGAAAGTCTTTCTCTTTTTTCAGATTCTCTTTCAATAATATCAGAAAGTCTGTCAAGTTGGTCTGTCCCAAGTACAAAATCTAAATGCGGCAATTCTTTTAGCAGTTCCTTCCCTTTTCTCTGGGCCATACAACCGAGCACACCGATAAAGATATCGGGTTTTTCTTTTTTAAGCCGTTTAAGTATTCCTACCTTGCCAACAGCTTTTCGTTCAGCCTGATCACGAACGCTGCATGTGTTAAACAAAAGAACATCAGCGTCTTTTTCCCCCGTTACAATTTCATGCCCTTTTTCGAGCAAAATAGCCGACATAGCTTCTGAATCGCGCTCATTCATCTGACAGCCGTATGTTTTTATATAAATTTTCATAAATTAATTCTATGTTCAAGTAAAATTTATTTTATTTAAGTAAACCTCAAATATATATCATATGTAATTCTAAGCAAACTGACATAAAAATTAATCTAAGAGGTAAGCAATATCTTTGTCTGAAAGCTTTTTGAACGACGAGTTATTTTCAATAATACCGTTAAAAAGCCCTTGCTTCATAGACTGCAGTTCGAGAATTTTTTCTTCTATGGAATCTCTTACAACTAATTTGATGCTTGTTATTTTATTTTTCTGCCCAATTCGGTGCGTTCTATCAGTAGCCTGAGCTTCAACAGAAGGATTCCACCATGGATCATATATGATAACTGTGTCAGCTCCTGTGAGATTTAGCCCGGTACCTCCGGCCTTTAAGCTCAAAAGAAAAAGGCTGATTTCTTTATTTGCGTTAAACTTTTTTACTTTTTCAAATCTGTTTTTAGTGCTGCCATCGAGGTATTCATAAAGGATATTTTTTTCATTGAGCCAATCTTTCAATATACCAAGCAGTGAAGTAAACTGACTAAAAATAAGCGTTCTATGTCCACTGTCAATTGTTTCCAACAGTATTTCTTTAAGGAGTTCTGTTTTTGTGGAATCAGTAATTCCATGCTGCAAAGTATGTGGTAGTAATTTCGGATGACAACATAACTGTCGCAAACGTAATAGAGAAGTAAAAATATCAAATCTAGTTGTTTTGCCATCAAAAAATGACTGGTATCTTGTTTTTCCCTCCTTTAAAATCGTGTTATACAGTGTTCTTTGAGATTGAGACATTTCGCAGTATAAAGTCTGTTCAGTTTTTTCAGGCAACTGCTCTACATCTTTCTTGTGGCGTCTAAGTATAAAAGGTGTAATTCTGTCCGCTAGCTCTTTTTGTTTTTCATGGTCATATTCAATTTTTGAATAGGACCTTTTGAAACTATCTTTTGGTCCAAGCATGCCCGGATTTAAAAAATCAAAAATAGACCAGATATCTTCCGGCGAATTTTCCAAGGGTGTTCCGGTTAAAACCATACGATGGTTCGAAGCTACAGACTTACAAACCTTAGCATTAATTGTTGCCGGATTTTTTATATGCTGTGCTTCATCAAGGATAAGCAAGTCAAATTGAATCTTTGAATACTTATCAATGTCTTTTTTAATAAGGGCATATGACGTGATTATTAAATCAAATTTCTTAATACTCTTCAAGGAATCTTCTCTACTTGAACCTGCAATCAATAAAAACTTCAACTCAGGTGTAAATTTTTCACATTCTGCTTTCCAATTTTCAACAAGGCTTGTTGGACATACAACCATACACGGCAAGGACTTTGATGTTTTTTGTTTATGCTGAGCAATAAATGCTAAAGCTTGAACAGTTTTCCCAAGTCCCATTTCATCGGCTAGAATAACATTAAATCCATTACCTATCATCTTATTCATCCAGCCAACAGCTGTTTTCTGGTATCCGCGTAATTTTCCGTGAAAAGAAATTGGCCTAGCATTTTTTTTACTTTTTAAATTAGTATCTTTTGAAGGTTTGATTGGCTCTTGTGAATCTAATTTTTCCCACTCGACAGGGATGTTTTCAAAGAAAGGCTTTCCGGCTTTAACCCAATACAGTATTGAACCCTTTGGTATTTGAAGATAAGCAAGCCCATCTTTGTCGCAAGTTTTCTGGCAAGAATTTTGAGAATGTAATCCTCTCTGCAATTTTGAAGGATCCTTTATTCCATACGTAATATCAGAACCTTTTGTCGTCTTTACAATATGAGCAAAAACGGAGATAAAACTGGACAGTTCTTTGGTTATTAACGCAAATGTGCAGTTGTTTAATAAAATATATCTTCTGTTTTCTTTGACATTTTTTGCAAGAAGCTTCCAATTTACACTCTCATTTCCATTAGTAATTTTATATCTGAATTTGTAGGAACCTTTTGTTTTGGAAGGATCTGAACAAATAAACCTTAACGGCTTAATGGGATTGCAAACAAAAACAGCGCTCGGTAAAATATAAATTGTCTTTAAACTCTTTACCCATGACGGATAAATCTTATCAAAGAAAAGACCAATTGCTTCTGGATCTTGAATTACATAGTAGGCAAACCTATTATTATTGCTATCAGTTTTAAATCCAAGCCTAAAAAGCTCGTTTTCTGTTGCTTGTTCAAAAACTTTATCTCGCTTCCAGAAAGAATTGTCATCCTTTGCAATCCTCCTGTTACTTGCAGGCAGTATAACACCATCATAATCATATTTTAGAGCTAAACTTAGCTCATTGTTGCTTGTAAAACTTATGTAATATATGCTATTACATTTTTTTCCTTTTAGATTAGTATCGTACTTATTAATTACTTTTATGGGATAATTTTTTATTTGTTTACTCAAATTATAGGTAAACCTATCGTTGTTACAGGAGGCGCTATTCTCAAGAGGTGCAACTCTAAAATTTTCTGACAGCAAGAACCTCCTTAACCACATAATATCACAAACGGCGGGAACCCACCAATATTCACCCAGAACTCCAACCCAGATACCTGACTTTCCCACAACTAAGCTATATCCCTTTTTTAGAGATATAATTTTATCCTCTGCTAAGGCTGGGGTTAGTGTAATATTATCAACTTTTTTCGAATACAATCCTATGATCTCTGCTGTTTTTTTATGTATTATTATCTGTTCCTGCTCAAAATAAAATCCTCGAAAACCATGAAGCAAGTGAAGAAACTCCGCCATAATCTCTGAACGTAACGAAAACCCTGCACCATCTGCTTCAGCATATTGCGACAAAAATCTTATGATTTGTCTGTCCTGAGAAGAAAAATCAGACAGTTTAAGCGAACCAGTTTTGCCTTCATCAGACCTAAGCTGTCTTAATTTATTGGAGTTACCAATATAAGAACGGTCTTTGTACAAGATCTCTACTGAGACAGGGCATGCTTCCCATGTACTGGTAGCATGTGGTAATGATTTACCTGACCGTATCAGTAGTCTAGCTTCAGATGGAACAAAAGGATATTCATTGTTTTCAGATAACGTCAATGACTGTGTTTTGATTTTTTCATTAACAACTGAATTATAGGCAAACCTATTCTTATCGCAAAGTCCAACTGGTTTCAATATATTTGCTTTATAATTAAAACCCGAATGAGTAAAATGTTGCTGTTTGATGTCATTATTAAATTCATAAAAATGAAAAAGTGCAACAATGTCTATTACAGTAAAGCCTTTTTGTATATGATCATTTATAAATGAATCAACACCACTTATTTTTACCTTATTTAGAAAACCATTTTTATCTTTAACAATAAGAGTCGTTGTTCCGGCGCTGTCTAAATATGAAAAAACAACAGCCCCCGACTGATAAAAAGTTTTAGCAGCCTTTATAGCTTCTTTGCTAACAATATCTTTAATTTTTTCTTCTATTTTTTGCATACTCATAAAGAATTATATTCAATCAAGTTTGTTTTAAGGCATAAAACCTTTGACCAAAACTATTAAAATACATGAAACAGACTTGTTATACAACCGATATAGAATTTATATTTATCAAGATAAATCTTGGTTTTGTCTTTTTATTTTCTTGTGCTACAAAAAGGCAAAGTCTTGGAGTATGTTAAATGGACAGTTTGAAACGTTGCTTCTTTGTACTCAACGTGGCCATAAATGGCACTTTTAAAGCTTGCGTTTTAAACTCAAAATGCAACAAACCAAAGCGATTATTTACTACCTCTTGAGGTATAGATTTAATAAAAGGATTCTTGTGGGTACTCTAATTATTAAAGAAATTTTAGAAGACAGAAAATGACAGAAACAAACCTATCGATACATTTTATTGGGTGTGGTGGCATAGGCATGTGTGGACTAGCATTATTGTCTTTGCAGGCTGGATACAAAATTAGTGGCTCAGATATTAAAAAATCTGAAAACACAGAGCTGCTTCAAGCAAAAGGCGCAAGCATTAATACTGCTCATTCTGCTAAGAACTTATCTGCTTTACAAAAATCTAAAACATCTATAGTTGTATATTCTTCAGCTATCCAAAATGAAAACCCAGAATTACGCGAAGCTCAAAGACTTGGGATAAAATGCTATAAGCGAGGAGAATATTTGGCTTTGATGGCAACACAGTATAAAAGAGTTGTTTCAATTGCCGGATCACATGGAAAAACTACTGTTACTGCAATGATCGTTCATATATTAAAACAATGCAATATGTCGAACATTGGATATTTGATAGGTGGATGGCCAGTAGGAGCAAAAACATTAGGAGAAATAGGTAAAAGAGACATATTTATTATTGAAGCCGACGAAAGCGATCTCTCTTTATCCTTAATCTCCTCTCACATCGGAGTTGTATTAAATCTTGATGACGACCATTCATGGAATGTTGGTGGGAAAGAAAAACTTAAAAAAGGATTTAGCCGTTTTGCCGAACAATCAGATTTATTATTATATGCTTGTGATAAAAGCTTATGCAATATTTTTAAAAATATCCCAACTCCTAAAAAGTCCATAGAGTTCAAATATGAAAAATTAAGCCAAAAAGGCTGGGAGCAAACTAACAATTTATGGGGCGAATATCAGAAAAAAAACGCCGCTATGGCTGTAGCTGTGGCTATTGAACTTGGAATATCGCAAGCAAAAGCTATTAAAGCTATAAACACATTTTCAGGTGTTGAACGGCGTATGCAGAAAACATTTTCAAATAATAGCATTACGATTTTTGAGGACTATGCGCACCACCCTGCAGAAGTTAAAGCAGCAATTGCTACCGTAAGAGAGGCTTATCCGAATACAATACTAACAGTAATTTTTCAACCACACCGTTATGCAAGGCTAAAATACTATTTTAATGAGTTTGCATGTGAGCTCAAGAAAGCTGACAGGATTTTTATTGTACCTGTTTTCTCCGCCTGGTCATCAGTAAATGAAAAGTCATCAAAAGATCTAGCAAAAAATATAGGGAAAAAAGCTATCGCGCTAGACGATTCCTGGGAAAATATTGCAAAAAAAGTTACAACTAAAACCACTGCTGAATCTAAGGCATATCATTCAATATTAAATCAGAAAACTCTTTGTATTCAAGATAAACATACCTGTAAAAAAAGCATTCTTTTGATTCTTGGTGCCGGTGATGTTAACAATGTAGTTTCAAAAATAATTAAAAATTTAAACTTGCCAACTTGAAAATTGATCCAAACAAAGTATTCTTAACCCTTCTTACAACTTTTTTTCGGAGAGATGGCTGAGTGGTCGAAAGCGGTGGTCTTGAAAACCATTGAGGGGCAACCCTCCCTGGGTTCGAATCCCAGTCTCTCCGCCATTGTATTGCTTTATCAAAAATCTTTTCGGACAGCTTATAATTATTTAACAGCACTATTTTTGTGATACAATTTTGGATCCAAAATAAGATTTATGAAATTGCCAAAAGATCAGCAGGTTAGTTGTAGGGAATAATCAAATACGCCAATGTAGCTCAGTTGGTAGAGCAATTCACTCGTAATGAATAGGTCAGCGGTTCGATTCCGCTCATTGGCTCCAGTTTTTAGCCAAAGTGTAACATTTCAGTTTGCAATAAACACAGATTTTTCTATTTTTCAACTTTAGTTTTTGGTAATCCTAAAGCTTTATCGCCTTCTTTCCAACGACCATCTTCCTGAAGGATATCTACCCTTTCAAAACGTTTCAAAACATTTCTTTTCTGAATTATTTTAGTGCTCCCTTTTAAGCTTGGGTGACGTGACATTTCGTTTTACTCCTTTTTATAACAAGCATATATTGTATATTATAATTTTATGTAAGATAAGAACCGATTAATATCGTTATCTTTCTCGAAAAATCAAATTTCCCTTTTAAAAAACATTCAAGAATATGAACAAAAAGATAAAAAATTTACTTCTTTTGTGTTGTATTGCAGTAATTGCAATGGCTTTTTATTATCCTGCTTTCCGAAAATACTTTAAACAGCCTCCTTTTAAATTTTATATATTTCAAACCAGTGATACTCATGGATATTTGAATAATGTGGAAGACGAATGTTCAGGTGATTGGCTAAGGCTGGGAAACATATTGAAGAAAGAAATTGACAAGGCTGGCGGACATGATAATTGCCTGTTAATAGATTGCGGAGATACTTTTCAAGGCACAATCGAAGCCTCAGAAGAAAAAGGTAAGTTCATAGTATCTATTATGAATAATTTGGAGTACGATATTTTTGTTCCTGGAAATCACGATTTTGATTTTGGGTTTAATAATTTTTTAGATAGAATAAACGGCTTGAACGCTGATGTTATTGCTGCCAATCTTATACTTGAACCTACGCATTTACCGAAGTTGACCCACAAGATATTACCATGGAAACTATACATAAAGAACAATATCAAAATCGCTGTTATCGGCATGACATCACCATATCTTAAATATTGGTTATGGGGAAAAGAACATGAAAAATATAATGTTTTTTCTATATCCAAAACATTGCAAAAAATTATGCCAGGTATTTTAGAAACAAACCCTGATATTATTATATTGGCCTTTCATCATGGCCTGTATAATTCGAAGCGTTTCCCTGGTAAAGATAACTTTTTAAAAAGTATTATAAAGAAATATCCGCAAATTAATATTGTTTTCGGGGGGCATACACACCAAATATACCCAGGAGAAAGCTTATATAATAGTTCAGTTTATGTTCAACCGGGAGCTCATGCTGAATATTTTAGCAAGCTTGAAGTTGAAGTCGATAAAACTGGCAAAACTCTTCCATTAATAAAAACAGAACTAATCCCGATATTGCCAACTGATTCACCGAATAAACAGCTTGCTGATATAGCATCTGAAACAATTAGAAAATCAAACCTTAAACGTAGAGAGATAGTCGGAAAAACTAATACCGTTATTGATGACAAGGGGATTCCAGGCATTAACAATAGAATGAGTGAGCTTTTTGCAAATGCGGTATTACGCTTAGTTAAAGCTGATGCAGTAATGGCTACAGTAATAAAAGCGGGATATGAGTTAAACGGGGTTATTACTTATGGCGACATATTTAATATTTGTCCGTACGAAGACACAATCGCTATATTATCGCTAAATTATGTTGAACTAAGAAAAATTCTTGAAGAACAGGATGCGCATAAAGATAAATATAGAAAAAACCTTGGACTATATATTGTGGACTCTAAATCAAATAAAAATAGGCTTCTCCCTAGCTTAGACAGCCATAATCTCCTACCCTTTTTTAACGAAAAAGATAGAATTAATGTAGCCTTTTCATCATATGATGTTGCCGGAGCCGGTAGTCGGTATCCTGTACTAAGAAAAATCGCTCAGAGAGCAAATGCACAAGCGTTTGATACGCAAATCCTTTTAAGAGATGCTGTACTCAAGTACATTCAAGATAGTTCCTTGAAAGAAAAATGAAGATACCCTTGTTCAGTCAACTTTCGCTGTGGCAGTCTTCGCTCTCAACAAGTTTTGATCGAAGACTGGTACCGATGGTGGGATTCGAACCCACACTCCCTTACGGGAACTGCGCCCTGAACGCAGCGCGTCTGCCAATTCCGCCACATCGGCATATAAAAAAACGAATTATATTATAGTTTCATGTTCAAATAATTCAAGGAATACTGAAACCTATAGTATATGAATTTGCTCTAAAACTGCTTACAAACAACAGCTTTGTATTTTTCATTAAACGAAAAATAATAAAACAAATTTAACTTGAAGTCTATTTTTCCCTGGCAAGAATTGCATTGCGATAAGAAATAATTCCTTTTGCAATTGACATTGCTATTTCATTCTGATATCTATCTGTTCCTAATAAAAGTTCTTCGTCAGGATTTGACATGAATCCTGTTTCAACAAGAACTGCTGGAATAGGTGAATATTTTAATACCGCAAATTGTGAACGTTTAAGGCCTCTATCTATTATATTGTACTTTTTAGAATTTATAATATTCTTTTGTATTTCATATCCCAAACGTGCATTATTTTTATCATGGATGTTTCCTAACATTTTTTGTGAAGTAGCGCGTCCTCCATTTGTAGATTTTGTACCTACTGGCGCATAAATAAACGTTTCTACGCCTCTAGCAGAGGATGGACTTTTCCCTGACGCATTACAATGGATAGAGACAAACATATCTCCCCCATATTTGAGAGACATAGCAGGACGCAGCTTTAAAGGTATGGAGCTATATTTATCTCTGGTCATCACAACTTTAATGCCATTGGCTTTAAGGATATTTTTCAGTTTTGCAGCTATTGAATAGGCTATATTTTTCTCTTTGTAGTATTTTCCCTGAGCTCCGTTATCACGTCTCCCGTGACCAGGATCTATAACTACTGTAGTAAGCTTGTGATATTTTAGTGTTTCTTTGCGAAGAATAGGGTTCAATAACAATAAGAAATCTTTTTCACTGATTGCAGGATTATTTTTATTATATATTGGCGACATAGAAAAGTGTATTATATGTCCATTTAAATATGCCTTTTTTGAGCCGTGCTTGATCTTTATTTTTGAATACTGACTTGTAAGTTCACAGTGCTTCAGTTTCTTATTCAGCTTCATTCCATAGTATGCTGCAACATCAGCTAAATATACATATTTATTACCTTTGTACCATGTGAATCTAATTTTAAAGCCGTAAGCATTTGAAAAAAGTCCAAATGACAACAAGAGAAAAAAAACAGCCCGTAAGGTATGTGAGTTATTATATTTCATTTAATACTGGATTCCTTTTACGAAAGTCTTTCTGCACGGGGGAATCTTTAAACTTTCCTCAATATCCTACAAATTGAGAAAAGAGTAAAATAGATACAGCATTTAACCGTGTGGAAAGGTTTCTGCAGAATAAATTTTAAGAGTGACTTTCTAGCCAGCGTTCAATATCTAAAGCGGCTCTGCATCCCATCCCAGCTGCAGTCACTGCTTGTTTATAAGTGTTGTCAGCGCAGTCGCCAGCAGCAAATACTCCCTCAACATTTGTAAATGAACTTTTATTCTTAAGTATTATGTATCCTTGTGCATCTTTTTCTAATCCATTAAAAACTTGTGTATTCGGGATATGTCCCAATGCAGCAAAATAGGCTTTGCACTCAATGCTTTTTTCTCTATTTGTCTTCACATTTTTTATACTAACAGATTCAACACCTTCTTCACCAAAAATATTAGTAACGACACTATCCCATACTATTTCTATCTTCGAGTTTTGTATTGCACGCTCGCTCATAATCTTTGACGCTCTCAACTTATCACGTCTATGTACAATATAAACTTTGGAAGCAAATTTTGTTAGAAATATAGCTTCCTCCATGGCAGAATCACCACCCCCTACTACTATTACAGGGACATCTCGAAAAAAAGCACCATCACAAATTGCACACGCACTTACCCCTTTTGCCATCAGTCTTTGTTCGGCATCAAGCCCCAACCAGCGAGGGGTTGCACCTGTAGCAATAACTATAACTTTTGAGACTAGTTTATCTCCTCCTTCAAGAACAACTGTTTGTGGGCCCCCATTTTTAAAACTAATGGTTTTCACTGAGTCATATAACAGTTTTGCTCCGAATTTTTCAGCCTGATTCTGCATTTTCATCATTAACTCAAACCCGTTAACTGCTTCGGGGAATCCAGGAAAATTTTCAATATCGGTTGTTTGAGTTAACTGTCCTCCAGGCAGTATACCAGAAATAACAGTAGGATTGAGTTTCGCTCTCGCACAGTACAATGCGGCAGTAAGACCTGCCGGTCCGCTTCCTATTATAACAACATTTTCCATAATAAAACTAACCTTCAGTCAAGCTTGTCACTTCAATTAGATGAAATCCAAATTGAGTTTTTACTGGACCATACACCTTGTTAACTTCAGCACTAAAAACAACTTTATCAAACGATTCAACCATCTGTCCAGGAACGAACTCACCCAAACTTCCGCCTTTTTGCCCTGATGGACATTCCGACATTTCTTTAGCTATTTCTGCAAAATCCTTTCCATTTTCTATTTCATTTTTTAATTCCTGGCAAACTTCCTTTGAGTTAACAAGGATATGACGTGCTGTAGCTTTTTTCACAATAAACTCCTTCTCATAATTTTTTTATAAAATTGATACAAATTCATTTAGTCAGCATTCCCATGAGAATGTATTTGCCATGGGAGTGCTGACTATTTATACTATACATGCTACGATTGATTTTTTGAAACTTAAATCGAATATTAGTTACGACTATATATTGAAATTCCTCTTTAAGCAAGTAAAATTCATGATGGTAGACTTTTAGCAAGCTGTCCAATATTTATCGAAATTGTTATTCCCTAATTTTATAGCGTTTAGGTTTTTATGAACAAGAGAAGATTTTCAATTAGTGTTATGTACGACTTAAAAAGTTGGGAATTAGTTTTTGACCTTTTGCATGATGAATATTTTCAAGGGATAGAGTTGCCAGCACATTATTTAAGCAGTCCTAACCTCCCAAGCTTGCTTGAGAAATCAGGGATGGAAGTTACAAATGTTGTAGATCTAGTCCAGTCTTCTATTTCAAGAAGCGTTATTGAACAAAACGAAAAAGTCCAAAGTGATATCTTCGAATATATAAATACAACTATTTCCAAAACGTATGATTTTTCATTCAGTTGTTTTTTACTAGACTTGGGGATTGATCCAACAAGCAGTAAAGAAAATACCTTGACCCCCATTATTCAATTTTTAAAAAAGTTTATCTATACTCTTTATTCGAATAATATGACTATTACATTGCCAGCAAGAATTCCTGATACTATGCCCCTAGCTGAACAAGGAAAGTACATGCAAAAAATAATATGCGAAACAATGTTTAACAAATACAAGGTTTGCCTGAATTTATTTCCTCATGAAGTCAAAAAAAAGAATAAACCAGAAACTATCTATCAATGGTATGATTTTGATTTAAGAACTGTTAGGATAATATACGAACCTGAAACTGGCAATTATTTAACAGAAAAACTTCTAAGATATTGGCTCAACCCCCTTTATGCTATGGGATTTGAAAGCGATGTCATCTTTTGCCCAAAGACAAACAGTTTTTCTGTTTTGGAAAATGAGATTAAAAGTCTAAGCAATTTCATTGATAAGATGGAATCATAATATAGGCAGGCCTATTCTTATTTCGAGAGGCACTATGCACTGACTCATCTTCGACAGTTTGAAAAGTACAGTTGTTTATACTCAACAACTTAAGTGCGCCAGGAATTTTGTTGGTACAACAAATTCTACTTTTCATAGTATTTTTCAGCCTCCAAATCTTACACTGGGAGGCATAGCTACACCTGCAGCTTGAAATACCTTGCCAGCACATCCTTTAAGTTCGCTTCTAAAAATTATTTTTTTATCTGATATTTCAGCAGTAACTTCTTCTACTGAAGCAATATCTTGCAACATTTTATACCATTCCAAATTAGCATAACCGCAGGATTCTAAACGGCGTTCCAATTCGCGGCGCAGCAATATTGCTCAAAAACTGCAAAAAACATGCTCTCTAATAGTCCTGTCAAGTTTGTAAAAAATAGGTCTTGTATTCAATCCCGACTTCATAGTCCAAAAAATATTTTCAACCATCCATAGCATTTTATACTGTAAGGCAACATCTTCTGCAGACAGGTCATTTCTATCGGTAGTTAGAACCCACTTTCCATCAAAACGTGATTCCGATTTAATTTTTTCTTCCCAGTAGTTCATCCATTGGTTCGTAACACGTTTTTTCTACATTAGGTCTTTTCCCAAATTTGTAACCAGCAAGCTCCCAAAGCGCGGTGTCAGTAAACATGTTTACAAGACTAAGTTTGCTGCCTTGGTAAAGCAAACGTCCAACAATCATCCCTATGACATCTTCACGCCACTGGACTTTTTGAGAAAATATCATATTGTCCAGCCCTATCTTTCTTGCAAATTCCTTGAAAACAAATGAGGCTCCATATTCATAAGTTTTCCCTATTTTTAAATCCTTTAAGTTGAAATCTCCTCTCTCTCCTTTTAATACTTTCTTCAACTGATAAATATGCTTTACTGGAAGTTTACTTATATTGCTAATTGTGCGGTGCTTTACTTTGCCATTATCTCGATA
>Ga0233446_1000907_pt1 | contig 25298 bp, 22 predicted proteins | sample SI_124_October20_4_FD_182780 | JGI IMG/M metagenome (GOLD analysis project Ga0233446, IMG submission 182780) | Seawater microbial communities from Saanich Inlet, British Columbia, Canada - SI_124_October2016_120_MG | ecosystem: Environmental > Aquatic > Marine > Inlet | place: Canada: British...
ATCATTACTGCCATCTCGACAAACATCGCCAACAGTTATTGTCCTAGTATATTGTCCAATTATCTCATCTGTTCCTTCGCCAGTAAAAATCCATTCATTTCCGAATACTTCAACTGCGCTTTGACTATAAATAAGTTCATTCCAAGCTCCATCACGAATCGATCGAAATGCCTCAATTCCTTCTTGAGCTAAAGCCTCGGCTTCAGTCTGATCTCCCCCTCTTTGCAGCGCATTAAAGCCACCAACAACTAAAGTTATCATAGCCACTCCAATCAAAGAAAAAATCGCCGCGGCGACTATTACTTCCAGTAAGCTCATCCCCTCGTTGTTTAGACTTGCTCTCTTTTTATTTAATTTTATTTTAATTTTCCGTAACAGCACCATAATCATTAATATTAATAACCTTAAAACCCTCTACGCTATGATTAATATTTACTGAGCCTGTTTTGTCCGGAATTCCTAGGCCCATTGAAAAGTTAATATCATCTCCGACTGGAGACAATCCCGTAGTTACAATGCTCATTGATTGAGATAATGTTGTTTCCCTATCATATTCAGCATCCCTCGAGGCATAAGAAGTTCCCTGGTATAAAATAAATTTATTTGGACTGCTTACAAGGTCAAATTTAACGCCATGCCTCGCATTATTATATCTACTGACGCTTCTTTCTCTGGCCATACGCAAAGCCTGAACAGCCTGAGACGTAGTTTCATTTAACTGGGTCGTTGACTGCAAATTACCATAAATTGGCGCCACCGCCCCTGCAATAACAAAAATAATAGCCATCACTATTATAAGTTCTATTAATGTAAACCCCGCACCACTTTTATGTTTTAATATGACTGATCCCATTTTAATACTTCCTAAAAAAATAATATTTATCTTAATTACTCGTTTTATTTACAAATAAATATATAAAACATAAAAGTGGTGCGGGGTAAATCCACTCTTCATAAACTATCTACCCATTCCACTAGTTATACTATATATCGGTGTAATTATTGATAAAGCCATAAAAGCCACAATAAGACCAATAAAAATTAAAAGCGCTGGCTCAATATAAGTTGATAAAGACTTCAAGCTATCATCAACCTCCTTTTCATAAAAATCAGCCAAGTAAGCTAGAGTTTCCTCAAGCCTACCAGACTCCTCACCAACCCGAATCATTTTTGTGGCCATCACTGGAAATAAATGTCTATAATGAGCCAAATCACTAGACAGCTTCGCACCCTTGCTTGTACTTTCGCTAGCCTTAAATAAAACATTTTTATAATAATAATTATTACTCATCTCCGTTACAATCTTAAGGGCCTCATATATATTAAGACCACTTTTTAACAATACGCTCAAAGACCTAGTAAATCTAGCAATGTTAGTATTTTTAACAACTCGACTAATCACCGGTATTCTAATAAGTATTAAGTGGGTTACAGGTCTTATAAATTTTTGCTTCAAAAACCAAAATAAAAAAACTATAAATATTACGGAAGAGACAAAAAATAAAACTCCATGATTTTGGACAAAAGAAGAAAACTTTATTAAAAGCTGGGTTGTAATAGGGAGTTCAACATTCAACCCCTCAAATAAAGGGGTTATTTTAGGCAAAACCCAAAAGGTCATTCCAGCACCCAGGGCAAAAGAGGCGGTCAAAATTATCATTGGATAAACCATGGCCCCTTTTATTTTTGTAAAAATTTCTCTTTCTTTGTCCATTTGGTCAGCCACCCTTTCTAAGCTTTCGTCTAAGGTTCCCGATGTTTCTCCAGCATAAACTGTATTAGTAAAAAGTTTAGAAAAAACTTTTGGGTATCTCTCTAGAGCAAAGGCAAAAGAATAACCAGACTTAACTGCCTCTAAAATACCGTTAATAATTTTCCTTAGCCTGCCCTGAGCTGAGTCAGCCGCAATCTCTAAAGACTCTACAATGGTCAATCCTGATTTTAACATCACAGCTAAATATCTAGCAAAAACTGCTTTTTGAACTAAAGAAATTCCGCCAATATAAATTTCTTTTTCTAAAACATTTTTATTTTCTTTCTTCGACATATATTAATAAAAGTAACATTTATTTCCTAGTTTTTAAAAAAATATTTTAAAGTCAAATATCAATTGTTAAATATATTTTACTATGCTCTACTAACACGCATAACCTCCTCGAAAGTAGTTAGTCCATTAAAAACTTTTTTTACCCCGTCTTCGGCTATCGTCGTCATTCCATTTTTTATTGCTAAGGACATAATTTCTTCATTAGAAGCTTTTCGTAAAACTGCCTCCTTGATAGATTCACTCATCTCCAAAACTTCAAAAATACCAAGCCGACCAGAATAACCACTAAAATTACACACCTTACAACCATTCCCCTTATAAAGCCTTGTGTCACGAGTATTAATGTTTTTATCTTTAAATAACTTTTTTAAAGCTACGCTTGTTTTAATAATATCTTTTTCTTCGGGAGTTATGGAATAAGATGTCCGACATTTTTGACAGATTTTTCTTACCAACCTTTGAGCAATAACAATATTGACAGTTGAAGCGACTAAAAACTCCTCAACTCCCATGTCGAGCAGTCTTGGTAAGGTCGTAGCTGCATCATTTGTATGAAGGGTTGATAAAACAAGATGCCCGGTCAATGCTGAATTAACCGCGATACCTGCCGTTTCTTCATCCCTAATTTCCCCAACCATTATTACGTCAGGGTCTTGTCGAACAATAGCTCTAAGCCCCGCAGCAAAAGTTAAATTTGTTTTTACGTTAACCTGAATTTGACTAATACCGCCAACGTCATATTCGACCGGATCCTCGATAGTAGAAATATTAACTTCTCTTTTATTTAAAATTCGAAGAATTGCATAAAGAGTTGTTGTTTTACCTGCTCCAGTTGGCCCTGTAACTAAAATCATTCCGTGACTTTTTTTAACTGCTCTATTAACTTTTTGCAAGTCTTCTCCTGTTAATCCAACACTACTTAAAGTTAAGCCCTGCTGCTTAGAGTCAAGCAACCTCATAACAATATTTTCCCCATGAACGACTGGTAAAATAGAAACCCTAACATCGAGTTTTCCTTTGTCTAATTCAAAACTAATTTTACCATCTTGAGCACTGCGATGAACATCGGTTCTCATATTAGACATTATTTTTATTCTAGAAACCATAAAATCGATTAGCTCTTTTGGCATCTCTAACACATCATGCAATATTCCATCGACTCTATAACGAACTATTACCTTTTTTTCATATGGCTCTATATGAATATCAGACGCCCTATTTTGATGACCATACTTAATAAGCATGTCCACTAAATCAACAACAACTTGATCACGCTCTTCTCTGTTTATTCTTTTGTCCTGTAGTTTGTCAATAACTTCTTTGAAGTCGTCACGCAACCCACCTTTATATCCAACTAAAGCATCTTGCAGATCTTGCTTGGTAATAAAATAAGCTATAATTCTTTGTCCAAACCTCTTTTCTAATAGATGAATAATTTCTAAATCTTTTGGATTTACCATCCCCACCTTAACACCGTCATCACTTTTAGAAAAAGCAATAACACCTCTAGAACTAGCTACAAGCTCTGGTATTTTCCCAAAAATCCCTTCCTCCATCCTCTCTTTTTTCAAATCAACATAGGGTACCTTAAAAAATTCAGCTATAGCTTGACCTAAAAGCTCTCTGGTAATAAGCCTTTCTGTTAAGAGATGATCTATAGGAGAAGACTGATTTTTATTAGCAAATTCTTTAGCCTGCTTAAAATCATCATCTGTAATATAGCTTTCCTTTACTAATATCTCTATTATTTTTTTGTCGTCAACGATAGACTTAACCTCCATATTTTACTTTTTTAAACCCAGCATCACTTTTGCGGTTTACTGGGTCTAATTTTAAAAATTTTATATACACCTTTTATTTATTATACAACATACAAAAGTGGTGCTGGGTAAATATAAAAAACTCATAAATAACATTATGAAAAAAATATTTTATTTTTTATAAATGACGTAAAGCGAGCAAAATATGAAAATTTATTTTCATATTTTCGAGCCGAGGAGTTTATATAGGATAATGCCATGCAGTCTTCGTATTTAAAAATATATATTCTTAATATATCACCTTGTAATCTTGGCACAGAGGCTTATATATTAACACTTGGCTTCATTTAAGCACTCTTTAACCTTATTTACTATTTCAACTAACGTAGTATCTGTTTTTATACAATAATGAGAAGCCCCTAACTTCTTAGCCAAATCCATATCTTGTTTTTGGCATAAATTAGAAATAGTAATTGTTGGAATATTTATTTTTCTTTTTACGATCTCTTTTAAAACAGAAAATCCATCAATTTGCGGGATAATAAGATCCAATAAAACTAAGTCTATCTTATTATTATCTAAAATATCCAAAGCACTTTGCCCGTTATTGGCAATTATGGTACTAAAACCAGCCCCTTGTACTTTAAGATTTAAAGCTTTAGCCATTGGTTTTTCGTCCTCCACTATTAATACAGTTTTATTTACTGTCGTACTATTATTTTCATTCATATTTTTAACTTATTATTACTATATACTATAGCTTAAATTATAAATTAAATCCAGCGCCACTTTTGAATATTATGTATAAAAAAGATAATTAAACTATACCGGACTTATAAAATTTTTTAGGTTAAATAACTAAGTTACAAAAGTGGTGCTGGATAAACCAAGCTTTTCCACACCTTGTTTGACAAAGCAAAAAAATGCTGTATATTTAAAATATATTCACCGTTCCTTTCCACCCTAACACACACTTCAGGCCGGGAAACGTTATTCAAACTCTCCAGTTTATATACAACAATTCCCGGCCTTTCTCTTTTATATATTAAAAAACTAGGCTTTTAGCCTAGTTTTTTATTTTATCTATTTTTTAATATTATTTTCTTCACTTTTTCAACCGTCTCATCTAATTTTCCTTCCTCATTTATTATTCTATGATCGTAAATATCCAGATGCTTTAACCATTCCTTGGTATAATCAAGTCTTTCTTTAACATATTGATCAGTAACCTCGGCCCTTCTTCTTATTCTTTTTTCTAATACCTCTAAAGACTCTGCGTTAATAAAGATTGCTACCATTTCCGGAAAAAGTTTTTTAGCAGTCATTACCCCTTTATACTCAATTTTCCAAAGAGCAATTTTACCAGACTTTTCTGCCCGCTTTAACTCTTCTCGGGTAACTCCATAATAATTATCATTATACTCTTTAGCATACTCAACAAACTCATTATTTTTTATTTTATTTTGAAACTCTTTATCGGAAATAAAATAATAAGGCTTTCCTTCTCTGTCACCTGGGCGCATAGTCCTAGTTGTAGTTGTGATAATATGTACAACTCCCAATTCTTTTTCCAATCTATTAATAATAGTATCTTCACCGGCCCCAGATGGACCAGATATAATAAAAATATTATTCATAAATTATATCAATCTCTTTTAAAATATTAGCTAGCTCTGCTGGTAATTCGTTTTTAAATTCTAACCATTCCCCATCCATATTTTTAAATCCCAATTTATAAGAGTGTAAAAAGTTTCTATTCAAATTAAAATCTCTAATGTTATTATATTTTTTCAAGTAATACATTTTATCACCAACAACTGGATGATCAATAGCTCGAAGATGAACTCTAATCTGATGAGTTCTGCCAGTTAAAATTTTAACCTTAAGATAACTGTAATTCCTAAATCTTTTTTTGACCCAAAAAAGAGTTTTAGCCTCTTTATAATTATCTCCACCGGTTGCCATTATTCCAGTAGTCTTACTTCTACCTATTTTTAAATTAATTTCATCGTAATCCTTATTAATCACCCCATAAACAAGAGCCCTATATGTTTTTTTTACTTTCCTGCTTTTAAACTGTTCTTTCAAATGCAAAAAAGCTCTTTGATTTTTAGTAATAACCATTAAACCCGAAACATCTTTGTCTAATCTATGAACAATGCCTGGTCTAAGTTCATCATCCCCAACATCTTTTAACTTGGGCAAATATGCCAAAAGCCCATTAGCTAAAGTTCCTTTTGGAGTTCCATCAGATGGATGAACAGTGAGCCCGACAGGCTTATTAATAACTAAAAAATTATCGTCTTCAAAAATAATTTCAAATTTTATTTTTTTATCGGGAGATAAATCTATCTTCTTTTCTTTAATTATTTTTTTTACTTCTCTTTGCTTTATTTCTATTTTATCATCTTCTTTAGTTTTATAATGAGAACTAGTTGCTTCACCATTAACTAAAACAAGATTATCTTTAATAGCCTTTTGCCAAAAAGATCGTGAATAATCCTTCTTTTTTTCCACCAAAAATTTATCAAGGCGCAAGCCCGATTCTTTTTGGGTTATAATAATTTTATTTTTTATAGTCATATCTTTAAATATATTTTATTTATAGTTATTTTACAAGTATAGCCTTATTATATATACTCTTGCACCAAGAGCGCGGGATGTTAACCCGATATATAAACTCCCTGCCCGCAGTTGCTACAGCGTTGCAGGCGGGCTCGGCTCGGAAATAAAAAAAAGAATATTTTTTTATTTCACTCACCTTACGTCACTTATAAGATAAATTAAAATAAAAAGCGGTGACAAGTTGCTGCCACCGCCAAGTATATTATCTAAATGAACAAATTATCTTACACGGCACGCGCCCAATAAACAGCTTCAAGCTCTTCAATTTTTTTTATTATATCTGGGCTAATTCCGTGATAAGCCCTAACAACTGTCATAGCTTTTTTCTCGCTACCATTATCGCATATAAAGGCACCGCTAATTACATCCTTAACATTAACCCCCCTGTCTCCAAGCTCTGTTGTCACTGGGCCAAAAACCCCTGCTTCATTTTTATGAAAAACGAAAAGTAAGTTTAGCTTACTTGTAGAAGATGTGGTTTTTTCGGGATCACGAATATTAACTGAATTATAAAAACTTCCTTTCAATAAATAGTTACGCATCACCTGAGCCGTTTCGGTGGCTACATTGCCCTGGGCTTCAAAAGTTGATGCCCCAATATGAGGCGTTAAATTACAACGATCAAATTCCGATGAGGCACAGAAGAATTCTCCGCCATGACCAGGTTCATTTTCATGAACATCAATACCGGCTCCAAAAATTTTCCCATTTTCCAAGGCCTCACAAAGACATTCCTTGTTAATGCTTTTACCTCGGGCAACGTTAATCAAAATTACATCTTTTTTAAGCTTTTTAAATTCCTCTGGTCCCAAAATTTCTTTATTACCAGTGACATGAACTGAGATATAATCTGACTCTCCCAAAACTTGGTCAAATGATTTATAGCTAATTCTGGAATTTGGAAAATTAGAATGAACTGTCTCAAGGCCTAAATCGTAACCAATAACATTCATAAATGGACTAGTGAGGTCGGCTAACCGCTGGCCAACTCGGCCACAACCAATAATTCCAAGGGTTTTTCCTGTCAGCTCAACACCTTTAAGATCTTTCTTTTGCCACCGACCGCTTAATATTTGCCGATCAGCAAGAGCAATATGACGAGAAGAGGAAAACATTAACCCTAGGGCTAATTCAGCTGTTGCGTTGGTATTTCCCGAAGGAGCATTTTTTACAACAACGCCGCTGCAAGCTGCGGCCCCTAAGTCAATATGATCGACGCCAACACCAGCTCGTACAACAATTTTTAATCTTCCATTTGGCGGAGCACCAAGCTCTAAGAGCTCTTTTGTTACTGGGGTAGCACTACGGACAATTAGTCCATCATAATCACCAATTACCTGAAGCAATTGCTTTTCATCTTTGGCCTCGGTATCAACCTCAAATCCGGCTTTTTCTAAAATTTTAATTCCTTTATTGCTTAATCCATCGTTTGCTAAAATTTTCAAAATTTTTGCCTCCTAAAATAAAGTTTATTGAGTTTTTAGTTGTTCTGCTATTTTAAGGTACTTTATCTAATGAAAGCTTAAAAAATGCCTTTTGTCAATGGTTTTTGCTTTTAATAATTTTATAATCCTCATTGATTTCTGGCATAATTTTTATATCACCATCTAAATCTGTTCTATAAACTTGGACACTTTTCCTTTCTAGCCTTCTGATTACTCGTCTCGATGGATGCCCAAAATCATTATCCAAACCAACTAAAATTACTGCGATTTCTGGGTTTACCTCTGCTAAAAAATCACTTGAATTTGAATTACTGGATCCGTGATGAGAAATCTTTATAATATCTGCTTTTAATTCTAAATCTTGTTCTAAAACATGTTCTTCCAAGTCAGACTCGATATCGGCCATGAATAAAAAAGAACTGCCTTCAAAAGATAACTTAGTCATAAGCGACGTATTATTGGTATTTGACTTACCTGCTAATGATTGAGCAAAAGAATAGATTTTTAATTCTTTATCTTTTCCTAAATTAATCACCTCTAAATCATTAACCTCAATTAATTTTGTCTCCTCCTGTATAACATCTTCAAAAATAACCGAATATGGCGCCGGCCCAGCACTCGATTTATTATAATAAATTTTATCTATTTGATATCTATCCATAACCTCTATGGCTCCCCTTAAATGATCTTCATGTTCATGAGTAATAATTAAATAATCTATATGCTTATCATAAAATGGCATAACGTTGCTTAATTTTTCTAAAATAGTTTTATCAGGCCCGCCATCGATTAGAATATCAATTCCATCTGGAGTTTGAATAAAAATTCCATCCCCTTGTCCAACATCAAAAAAATTTACTCGCAATTTACCACTATCTTTATTTGCAGAATAAACATTAAAACCTAAAAAAACGGTTAAAAAAATAATTGCTATTAAAATTTTTATTTCTTTTTTTATTAAAAAGAGCATATCAAATTAATTCATTGTAAATATTTTTCTTTTTCATTTTATATATAAATAAAAATAGAAAAAAATAAAAACCAATGATCCACAAAAAATTTATTTTTTCAATATAAAAAAAACTAAAAGGAAGCTCTACAAAAATCTCCACCAAACTAACTAAAAAACTTAAAATACTCCCTGTAATTTTCCCTAAAATTTTGGATAAAATAGGAAAAAAAAGGCCTGACAAAATTATCAGTGCTCCTAAAATAAAAATTATAGGGAGCAATGGAATAAAAATTAAATTAACTGGCAGTGACAAAACTGGTATAAATCCAAAATAAAAAACTGCTAAAGGAAAGGTAAAAATTTGAGCTGCAAAAGTAACGGCTAAAATATCTTTTATTTTGTCAAAAGTTTTAACCTTTTTAAAAAAACTTAAAAAGATTGGTGTTAAGTGAATTATTCCCAAGACTGCCAAAAACGATAACTGAAATCCAATGTCCCCCAAGAGAAAAAATGGATTAAAAAACAAAATAAAACCAGCGACTAAAAATAAGGTTGTATTCAAATTATTAATTCGACCAATATGGCGCCCCCAAAGAACCACTGAAATCATTATTCCAGCACGAACTGCTGAGGCTGGAAGACCTATCATAATTATATATAACCACAGCAAAAAAACTATTAAATAAAATGCTTGCTGTCGCCAAAAACCAAGCATAATTAACAACCAATACAAAATAACACTAACAATAACCAGGTGCATCCCAGATATTGCCACTATATGACTTACCCCTATTTTTGAAAAATTTTCCCTTAAATCTAAGGGGATGTCTTTTTTATAGCCCAAAATCATTGCTGACAAGACTCCTGATTGCGGATAAAAAACCTGATCATCGATAATTTTTTTGCCCCCCTCCCTTAATTGAAATAATTTTTTATAAATACTTTTGCTTTCTGAAATTAATTTAACCTCAGGATAATAGCAAAGATAGCTTATCTTTTCTTTTTTTAAGTACCTGCTATAAGATCCTTTATCTAATATATCTTGTGGTAAGCAAGTAAACTCAATTTTGTCTCCATAAAAAAATTCAGAAAATAAATTTACCCTAAGTAAAAATTTTTTCTTGCTTTTTTCTTCTATCACAAATATATTTTTGTAGTTATCATAGGTCTCTGTATTGCTTTTGGCTGTTCCGATAAATCTTTCTTCTTTTGTTATACTTAAATTATTAGTATAAACAATTTCTTCAACTTCCATTCTTACCGCCCCTAAGATAAAAAAAGTTAAAACAATAAGAATAAATCTAATTTTTTGCGAAGACCAAAAAAAATAAAGAAAAACACTGCTAAAAATAAAAAGTGTGTACAAAATAAAAAAAGGCATTGCTATTAACTCCTGAAAAGCGATACCTATTATAAAAGAAAGTGTGAAATATAAAATTTTTTTTGACTTACACATTTCTATTTGTCGACCTCAGACTTAATGAGAATATTTGATACTATTCCAAGCATTATTAAACTAATTACCAAAGAGCTTCCTCCATAGCTAAGTAGTGGCAAAGGAAGACCCATTACCGGCGCCATGCTAAGGTTCATAGAAATATTAGAAAAAATTTGAGCTATAAAATAAACCAAGACCCCCAAAACCAAAAAGGTAGCAAAATCATCTCTTACTTTTTTAAGCCTTCTAATAATTCTATAAAAAAATAGTCCATAAAAAAATAAAACTAAACTCACTCCTAAAAATCCAAAAGCTTCGGCAAGGCTGGCAAAAATAAAATCTGTATGAGCTTCTGGTAAAAATTGTAACTGTGTTTGCGATCCATGAGAAACTCCCTGACCCAAAAGCTTGCCCGAACCAACAGCTATAGTAGATTGGATTACATTATAACCAATACCGAGTGGATCAGACGATGGATTTAAAAAAGTAGCCAACCTCGCCTTTTGATAATCTTTAAAACCAAAAAACCAGGCCAAAACAAAAACTAATACTAAAATTAACATTAAAATTAACAGATGCTTCTTTTTTATTCCGCTAACCAAAAGCATGCCAAACCACAAAACAAATAAAACAATTGCGCTACCCAAGTCTGGCTGAAGTAAAACTAAAAACAAAGAAGGGGCTAGTAAAATACCGCTTAAAATAATAAATTGGAATTTTTTTATTTCATAGGCCTTCTTGGAAAAAAATCTGGCCAAAACTATAATGAGGGCGACTTTGGCCATCTCTACTGGCTGGAACTGCAATCCACCAAAAACAAACCACCCTTTAGTACCCCTGATAACTTCGCCAAAAAATAAAACTCCGACCAATAAAAATAAAGAAAATAAATAAAACCAGTAACTATAAGTATTAAATATTTTATAATCTATGAAGCTAAAAACCAAAAACAATGCAACGCCAATCAAAATAAAAACCAACTGTTTTTTAAAAAAAAGAAAATTATTATCCTGACTTAAATCAAGGCTATAAATAATAATTAAACTAAATGAAATTAAAATAAGGATTATTGCTAATAATCCCCAGTCGAAAAATCTTAAATTTTTTAATGGTAAAAACATTATTTTTTTACCCTCCAATATTAATGAACCCTAACGATACAGTTATTATTATTTAATATCACCGATAATATGATCTTTACTCATAATAACCGTTTCGTCAAAAAAATCAATCTCTGGTTTTACAACTATAAGAGATGGGCTGGATATTATATTATGCCAACGAACATCTTCTTCTCGAACCTCTTTTGACATAAAATCATTTAAAGTTAAATAATTTGAACTTGTGATAATAGGCCCATTGTAAGTAACAATAAAAAATCCAACGTCATAATAATCAAAAATAGTATTATTAACAACTGTAAAAGCAACTGCATTTATATTATCATCAGGGGGCAATCCCAAGTCCGTTGTTGATAAATATTTTTTATCTTTTATTTCAAAGCTTGTAAATTTTTTAACATTTTCTACAAATTCTTCAACATCTCCCTTTTTGATTCTTTCCCATCTAATATAAGATATTTCTAATCTTGGTTTTAAAATCTTTAAAGAACTATCTATCTTAAACGCTCCCAAAAATTTATCTTCACCCGGAAGAATAAAGGCCGTCTTAGTTTCTGTTTTTTCATTATTATATATAAAATGATAACGAACCTCACGTGCTATCCAGCTATCTATATTTGGATTTTTAACTCTAGCAACAAAGTTATATTTATTTGAACCAAGGTCTACTGCATCCAACTCTAAAATTTGTATCTCTTTTGGCTCAATCTTTTTTTGATAATTTTTGTAATCCAAATTATAGCGCTCCAATGTCGACATAGCTTTTTCAAATTGAATCCTTTCAACAGAATAATATTGGATTACCGAATAAGCAGAAAAACTGACAATTAAAACATCAAAAGCAAATAATATAAAAAATATTATCCTCTTGATGAAAAGTTTATTAGTAACTATCCAATAAGCTACCCTTAATTTGGAATCTGTTAATTGATTATCTTGACTCATAATTATAGAAAAAATATGCAATGTTGTTATTATAGCAAAAAATTAAAAACCTTGCCAATTAACAACTTAGGTGGTATAGTAAAAAAGTAAAATTAACGATTACAAAAAGACAAAAAACAACTTAGAAAAGAAGAAAAATAAATGTTTTTCTAAATTTCTTATCGTTGTTTTTAATTTTTTTTAATATTTTCATATGGCTAAAAATAAAAATACATCCAAAGAAAAACAATACGGAGCAGACCAAATCACGGTCCTTGAGGGATTAGATCCAGTAAGAAAAAGACCGGGAATGTATATTGGAAACACCTCAACTGACGGATTACACCATTTAATATGGGAAGTTGTTGACAACTCAATTGACGAGGCAATGGCCGGTCACTGCAACCATATAACCATAAAATTATTACCGGATGGAATGGTAGCTGTAACGGACAATGGGAGGGGTATACCAGTGGGCATCCATAAACAAACTAAAAAATCCGCCCTAGAAACAGTAATGTGTACATTACATGCTGGTGGAAAGTTTGAGGGTGATGGCTATAAAGTTTCTGGTGGCCTTCATGGTGTTGGTATTTCAGTGGTTAATGCCCTGTCGGTTTATACTAAAGCTGAGATTAAAAAAGATGGTAAAATCTGGATTCAAGAATACGTTATAGGAAAACCAAAGGCTAAAATTAAATCTATTGGAACAACAAAAGAAAGTGGAACAACTATTACCTTCCAACCCGATCCTAAAATTTTTGAAACCCTAGAATTTGAATGGAAAAGAATAATCAACAGATTACGTCAACAAGCATACCTGACAAAGGGAATTAAAATAACTATAGTTGATACAAGAGATAAAGATGAGGCCTCAAATATTCATGAATTTTATTTTGAAGGAGGAATAGCTTCTTATGTTAAACATTTAAACCACAATAAAAAAGTAAAAAATGAAAATGTTTTTTACATAGAAAAAGAACAAGACGACGTTAATGTAGAAGTTTCTCTTCAATATAATGAAGACTATCAAGAAGAAGTTTTTACTTTTGCTAATAACATTCATACTCCTGAGGGGGGAATGCACCTAGCTGGCTTTAAAGCTGCATTAACCAGAACATTAAACTCTTATGCTAGAAAAAACAATATATTAAAAGAGAAAGACCAGAACCTAACTGGGGACGATGTAAGGGAGGGGCTAACTGCTGTAATTAGCGTCAAAGTTAGGGAGCCACAGTTTGAAGGACAAACTAAATCCAAACTTGGAAACAGCGAAGTAAAAACTATTACCGACAGTATTTTTTCAAAAAGTTTTGAAATATTTTTAGAAGAACATCCAAAGGATGGTGAGGCAATTATCGGAAAATGTCTTATAGCCTCTCGCGCTCGTATGGCAGCTAGGGCTGCCAGAGACTCTGTTTTAAGGAAAGGGGCTCTTGACGGATTAACTTTGCCCGGCAAATTAGCTGATTGCTCTTCACGAAAAGCAGAAGAATCTGAATTATACATAGTAGAGGGAGATTCAGCTGGTGGAAGCGCCAAGCAAGGAAGAAGCAGAGAGTTTCAAGCAATTCTGCCTCTTAGAGGAAAAGTATTAAATGTAGAGAGAGCTAGATTAGATAAAATTTTAGCCAACACTGAACTTAAAAATTTAATTATTGCCATTGGAACAAACATTGGAGAACAGCTGGAAATTGAAAAATTAAGATATCATAAGATAATAATTATGACCGATGCCGATGTGGATGGTGCTCATATTAGAACTTTGCTCTTAACTTTTTTTTACAGACACTTAAAACCAATTATAACTGGCGGCTATCTTTACGTTGCTCAACCACCTCTTTATAAAGTTCAATCTGGCAGAGAGTTTGAATATGCTTATAACGAAGAAGAAAAGGAGGAACTAATGGAAAAATTTACTAAGAAAAAATTAAGTAAAAATAAAAAAGCTGTAATTTCAACAGAAAAAGAAGAAAATGAAGAAACAGAGGAAGAAGAAATGGTTTCAGCAACGCCAGGAATTAACGTTCAAAGATATAAGGGTTTAGGAGAAATGAACCCAGATCAACTTTGGGAGACAACTATGGATCCTAAAACCAGATTAACTAAAAAAGTTACTATTGAAAATGCCGAGGACGCTAACTCAGTTTTTGAGTCTTTAATGGGATCTGATGTTTCGGCCAGAAAACACTTTATCCAAAGCCAAGCTAAATATGCTAAAAATATAGACGTATAAATAAAATTTAAATTTTATATATACCCCTGCGCCAAGAGCACAGGGTGATTTATAAGAATAGATTTATTTAAATGCGGCAAGACCGCATGGTGTTAACCTATATAAGACTCCTCGGCTCGGAAATGCTCAATCCTCCGGCTTGGCATTTCACTCGCTCTACGTCGCTTATAAAAATTTAAAAACGGACGCCCTGCGGTGTCCGTTTTGATTTTCTAAAAAATAATAATCAAAAATTAAAACTGTTTAATAGTCACACCTTCACGAAAGTAAACCCTAATACCTCGATGACCTATTCTAATCATCATTGGATCTTCGGCCCTTTGCCTGATTTCTGGATGATTATAAATAAAATTCTTATCAAAGAAATTAAAAGGTATAAAAACCTTTTTCATCTCCATTGGATTACTAAAGTATTCTGGATTTAACATGATAACATCACTTATCGAAATTTCGACAACCTGGTCTTCATAAAAATTATCTCTGCGACGATGATTTATTGGAACTTTGGCCATAAACTGAATTGCATTATCAGAAAAGGATATTCCTTTATCCTCTGGAAGGTTAAAAAATGGATAACCATCAACCTCGCGAAGATGGAAATTTTTATAAGAACTTCGGCTTCTTCGATATATAATAACATATTTATTATTACCCAATTTATCAATTCTTATCAAGTTAGCCCTATGCCCCCTTTTACGTTCAATCTCATCTTCGATTTTTTCATCATAATTAATACTACTATACCTCTCTGCAATCTCACCTTTATAAAGGTAATAACAATAATGGGCCCAGGTATAGTTCTTAAAATCACTTGCCGAATAAGAACTATGAATAGTATACGGACCATTACTTATACCCTTGCCCATAAATCCGGGCTGGCGCTTAACAATGTGCCAAGAATTATACCAAGTCCATTTTTTACCAGGACTCACAACCTCACTCTTACTTTTATCGACATGGCCTGTACTGGCAAAAACTCGGGAATCTACCCCCCTATAGGTACCTTGATCAGAATTAATAGTTGCGGAAACGCACGAACATAAAAAAAATAAATTCAAAATCATCAAAATTCTTTTTCCAACTTTCATTGTCTTTTCCTCCAAAATATTATTAATATTATTGATTATTATTCTACTGTAAAGAGCTTTACCCAGCACCACTTTTTTGTTTCAGTTTTTTCTAAGCTTAATATAATTTCTATATAAATTTAATAAACAAAAAAGTGGTGCTGGGTTTATTTATCATATTATTATATGCATAATTAGTAAAAATGTCAAGATTACCTTGACAAAAAGAGATTAATATGTTAGTATTAACAAGCTTAAAAAATAAGCTTTAGCCGAGGTGATGCCCTCAGCCTTAACGTTAAGACTGAGTTCTCTCTCCTCTTCCAGCCTCTCCCTCGGCTATTTTTATTATACAGAGCGCGTATCCCTAAAAGGATATGCGCTCTTTTTCTTTTATCTTGTTTTTTGACCTTAAACTGTTATAATAATCCCATACAAGAAAAGAAAGGTATGAATTTATTAATGATTACAAGAAAAGTAGACAAAGATGACGGCCTAGCCGGCTTTGTTTTTAATTGGGTAAAAAAAATTGGAGAAAATACTAAAAATTTATACGTAATTTGCCTTGAAAAAGGAAATATCGAAGGTCTCCCAGAAAATGTAAAAATATTATCCATTAGGAATAACAACCTAAGTAAAAATGTTATTTTAAGAAAAATAACTGATTTTTTGAACTTCCAAAAATCAACCTTTAAGGTTATTAAAAAAGTTGATGGTGTTTTTTGTCATATGAACCCAGAATATACTATTAGCGTTTGGCTATTAGCCAAAATGTTTAATAAAAAAATAGTGAGCTGGTATGCCCACGGAACCGTATCGCTACGCTTAAGGCTTTTAGAAAAAATGGCTAATAAAATTGTGACTCCTAGTAAAAAAAGCTTTAGGCTAAAAAGTAAAAAAATTACAATAACTGGTCATGGTATAGATATAAATAAATTTAAAAAAATTAATTCTATCACATCAAATAAATTTAAAATTATATCAGTTGGTAGAATCTCCCCCACTAAAGATCTAGAAACACTAATAAAAGCAATTGATATTATTGTTAATGATTATCACCAAAAAGATATTATAGTGGAAATTATTGGTTCTCCAGGCTTAAAAAGCCACGAAACTTATTTAGGATCATTAAAAGAAATGGTTAAAAAAATGGATCTAGAAAATTATATAAAATTTCTTGGTAGTATCGCCAATAAAGACATTCCTCAAAAATTAAATGAATCTCAAATTTTTATAAATTTAAGTAATACCGGTAGCGTTGACAAAACCGTGCTTGAAGCAATGGCAACGGAAGTAGTTCCAATAACAAGCAATGATGCTTTTGAGGAAATTTTAGAAGAAAAATATAAAACAAAGCCAAATAATTATAAAATGCTTGCTGAAAAAATTATAGCTATTAAAAACAAAGAAGCGCAAGTAGGTAATAAAAAACTAAGAGAAATTATAGCCAAAAAGCATAATCTCGATAAATTGATAAAAAAAATATTGGAACAATTTAAATCTTAGGACTTGCCAGATGTTTTTATTTATTTAATAATAACAATAATAATTAAAATATATTATGAAGAAAAAAATACTTTTAGTTGAAGACGACATGATGCTCGTTGACATGTACACTTTAAAATTTACAGAAGCAGGCTATGAGGTTATCCAGGCAACTAATGGAGCAGATGGCTTTGAGGCAGCTAAAACTAATAAGCCAGATATTATTCTACTAGACATAATCTTGCCACAAATGGATGGTTTCATGGTTATGGAGGCTCTTAAAGACGATAAAAAGCTTAAAAAAATACCTGTTTTATTTTTAACCAACTTAAAACAAGAAGAGGATGTTGAAAAAGGAAACAAGTTAGGCGCCATTGATTACCTTGTTAAATCTACATTAACTCCGACTCAAATATTAGAAAGAATCGACAAATTTTTTAAAAATAAAAAATAAATTAATTAAAGATTGATTATTTAAGATTGACGATTAAAATAGTTCAAAATATCTAAAATCTAAATTCTAAAATCTGCCACGACAAATATGACAAACGTAAAAAGAGAAAGATCTTTTGTGCTCATTAAACCTGACGGCGTTCAGAGATCTTTAATGGGGGAAATTATTAAAAGACTAGAACGAACTGGTCTTAAATTTGTTGCTTTTAAGTTTTTTATACCTGACGAAGATAGGGTTTGGAAACATTATAATAAAGATGAAGTTTGGTTTAAGGAAAAAGGGGAAAATACAGTAAAAGAGCGAAAAGCAGCTGGAGTTCCAATTGAAAAAGAAGCTATTGAATATGGTAAAGATATTATCAAGCAGAATGTTGATTTTATAACATCGGGCCCAGTTCTTGCTTTTGCACTTGAAGGAAATCAAGCCGTTGGAATTGTTAAAAAAATAGTTGGTGGAACAGAGCCATTAACCTCTGACGTTGGGACAATTAGAGGTGATTTGACATTAGACTCTTACTCATTAGCTGGTATTGACGGGAGGGCCGTTAGAAATTTGGTTCATTGTTCCGATAAAGCAGAAGAAGCTGAAAGAGAAATTGAGCTATGGTTTAAAGAAAAAGACTTTGTAAGCTACAAACTGGTTCAAGAACAAATTCTTTATGATGTAAATCTTGATGGATGCAGAGAATAATCCACAATCTAACTTGACATTTTTTTACAAAAATCGTATAATTTTATTAATAAAATATACTAATATAACCACAGATGAAAAATCAAGCAATGACAATTCTAGTCGTCGTGATTATCCTCCTTATACCGGTGGTTAGTATTTTATTGTAAAAAACAACAGTTACAAAATACCAAAACCACCGGCCTAAAATCCGGTGGTTTTTTATTAGACCTACTACAAAATAAATTAAATTAATTTATTTTGTAGTAGGTCTAATAATAATGGACCTTTAACAATAAGCATGCTATAAGGAGGAGCCAAAGTGAAACCACACAACACTGATTACTCATGTAATCGAATACCCGGTAGTAGCAGATGTACAAAATTAATCAAAGCAGACAAATGCTCACAAGCCCAAAAAGGCACACCATCAAGGCAATGCATAAGCGGTGATTGCAAAGAAATGGCAATCAGGGAACCAAAAAATTAACAAACCACAAAGAGGAGAAAAAATGACCCAGGAGAAAAATGTAATCAACAAAACTGATGAAGTTAGCAGAGTGGTAGACGCTTCCCGAATTGGAAGCAAAAATGTAGATATGATGGAAGAATTTCATCGCCTTTCCCAAAGAAAAGCAGAAATCGAAGAACAAATTGAATGTTCTAATTGTGCAGATAAAAAAACATCCTTAACTCTTGAGCTTGATAACATCTCGAAAAAAATTATCAGCTTCTGGGAACCAACCTCGGGCTACAAACATGCTTACCCCCAATAATCAATAAAAGAGGATTATAACCTCGACCCCCGGCAAAATAGAGGAAAAACCCTCTTGAGCTAGTATCAGTACCCACTCGGGCAGAGCAAAAAGGCCACAACCTTTAATCTCTGTGTTATGAACGACCCTTTAATAGGGCACCAAGCTTAGCAGACGCTGATGCGAACAATCTTTACAGGGCAAGTCAACTATACTTGCCCTATTTTTTTGGAAAAATTCATTGACAAATAACCGAAAACATGTTATTATTAAATGTTTTACGGTACCTTACACAATTCGATATAATAAACGAACTAAACCCACAACACTAAAAGAGGAGAGAAAAATGAAATCCCAGATTAATGGAGTAGAGATTGGTATTATGCTAAACAGAAAACCCCTCAACGTCGACAAAGATGGACATCTCGGCAAAATCATGGGGGCTTGCAAAGTCCAAATTATAGCGAAGGTGTCCGAGAAAGAGGCCGACAATGTTTTTGCCATAAACGTAGATGGCAAAAAGAACGTTGTTCTCAAAAAAAACTTCTCTGAAACGCCAGAACAAAAACTTTATCTTAACGCCGTTGAGATAAAAACAAACGGGCAGGTATTCCATACTGAATATCCCAACAACCATCTTCGCCTTTTGGTGGTTGGTAAAAAGGGGAATATCCAAATCTGGGAAATTGCTTTAATTTCTCAAGATGGAGAATTTTTCGTTACCCAGCAAAAAGTTTGGAATACCTATTGCTACAATAATCACGAACGAGTATCATGCCCTCTTTTTGAGGGGGCAAAGGGTTGGCCACAGATGGTCGAAACTCTCAAGGGTTTGTTAAGCGATCAAATCGCCCATCTCCCTTCAATTGAGGGGAAAAAAGAAGAGGACATTAACTTGGCCGGCACAAAAGTTACGCGGAGTAACTCCGGCGTAGTTGTCTGGTGGAACCAAGCACAAGGTTATGGCGTCATAAAGACTCCCGAAGGAGTGGCTATTGCCCATTGGAGCAATATTACCCGCCCAAACTCACAAAGGGCCTATTTATTACCAAACGAACAAGTTAATTTTAAAAACCTTGTTCCATCCCGATCCACGAAGGGGCGCCCTTCGGTCATCAGACATCAGGCGATAGACATTTCGCCAGCACAATAGCATCCGTAAAACAAAAAAGCAGAAATTAGAAAATCGATTACTGCCCACCCCTCGCCCAAGTTCATTCGAACTGGGCGAGTTTTTATTTTTAATAATTCAACTATTGTTTTTTTGTTTAACTTATATTATTATTTATTTTACTGCTCATTTAAATATTAACGGAAATTATTAGTGAGGGATTATTAATGAAAAAAGAAAAATTGAAAGCTAGAAAGTTTTTAGGTGGCATGTTTTTAATACTTTTATCCATTCTTGAAAAACATAAAAAAGAAGGTTATTTAAAAGATGAAATTATTAAAATAATAAAAGTTAATACCGATCACAAAATTACTAACGGAGCCCTACACACGACCCTTCAACGAATGGAAAATAGTCTTTTAGTCTCATCAAAACTAGGAGAACCATCTAATCGTCGAGGTGGGAAACCTAGACGTATTTATAATATAACAAAAAGGGGAGCCAAAGACTTAAGCTATACACGCAGATATCTTCTTAGGTTATGGGGTCACAAGGACATATAAACAAATACCTTTAATTTTTATTTTTATATCAAACACAAAGAGCGAGAATCAAAAAATCGATTTCCCGCTCTTTTCTTTTTTAATAAATTTATTTGTAAATTATTTCTTTCATTCCCTGAATAAACCCTTCTTCAGAAAACTCCTTAGCCCTATTTTCACAATCACCTCTCATTATTAAAGCCCTTTCTTTATTAAGTTTTTTTACCGCATCAACTATGTCATTAATGTTAAAATCTGACCTTATTAATATACCTGTTTTATTTTGAACAATAGTTTCTTGCAACCCCCCTTCATCAACGCCAATAACAGGCTTGCCAGCCGACATAGACTCTACCGGGCTCATTCCAAAGTCTTCATTAATTGGAATATAAATCGTAGCTATACATTTTCCTAATAACTCTAATAATTCTTCATCAGTAATCCAGTCTAAAATTTTTATATTGTTATGACCCTTAGCAATTTTTTTGATCTTTTTTAATTCCGGACCACTGGAAGCTACAATTAATTTTTTATCTGGCATTTTTACAAAAACTTCAACTATTTTATCAACTCTTTTAACGTCATACAACCTTGCCCAAGAAAAATAATAATCACCTTGATTAATCCACTTAAATTTTCCTACATCGCACGGCGGATATACCACCTTTGACTCTAAATTTAAATATTTTTTTACCCTCCTTTGAATAGTTTTTGAATTAACAATAATCTCATCCATTTTTTTTATTCCTTTTTCAAACCTAAATCTGCTAACTAGTGCATAAACTTTAAAAATTTGTCTTTTTAAAAATTTATACTGACTTATTCTTAATTCATAGTTATCATATAAATGTCTTGGGGGGGTATGAACATAAGCAATATTTTTACCCCTCGAACTATAAACCGCATTAACAACATCCCCGCTATAAATAACTGTATCATAATTTTTTAAAAATTTAGTCTTAAGAAAAAAAGAAAGTTGCACCGTTATATGGCGAACCCCTGGAATATTAGAAAAATGACTTTTCTTTACTAGTTCTTTTGTTTTTATTCCATAATCCCGTGGATCAAAAGCATCTTTAACGATAAAGGCTGTAATAATATCGGCTTTTAATTTCTTAGCTAAAGTTATAATCAACCTTTCTCCACCACCCTTATACAAAAAATAATCGTGTAAAATTATTATTTTCTTATTTTTATTATTCATAAAATCTGGATTCCCGCCTTCGCGGGAATGACATTAATTTTTCATTTTTAGTTTTTAATTTTTCGTTTAGCGAAGCGATTCCATCTCCTCCCAGTTATCACCAAATTTAGCATCCACAATAACTGGCACTTTTAATTTAATAATTTCCTCCATAATACCTCTTATTTCCTCAGCTGACTTTTCAACTAAATCTTTTTTAACTTCAAAAATTAATTCATCATGAACTTGGACAATCATTTTTATTTCACCTGTTTTGTATTTATCTTCTATTAATTTTTGAACTTCCACCATAGCAAGTTTAATCATATCAGCAGCCGTTCCCTGAATAGGTGTGTTAATAGCCATTCTCTCGGCAGCCTTTCTAATCATCGGCGTATTAGAATTAATATCCGACAAATATCTTCTTCTGCCAAATAATGTTTCGATATAACCATTATCCTTTGTATCTTTAATCACCTTATCGATAAATCCCCTTATCCCGCTAAAAGCATTAAAATATGCATCTATAAACTCCTGAGCACGAGCATAAGGAATACCGGCTGATTGAGATAATCCATGAGGACCCTGACCATAAAGAATACCAAAATTAATAGCCTTAGCTTCCCTTCTCATTTCTTTAGTAACCTCTTCTGGTTTTACATTATTAATTTCTGCTGCTGTTTGATTATGAATATCGGTTCCGTCTTTAAAGGCTTTAATCATTTTTTTATCACCCGACATAGAAGCGGCTACTCGCAGTTCAATCTGAGAATAATCAAGAGCAAGTAACTTATAGCCACTTTCCGCTATAAAAGCACGTCTAATTTCTCGCCCCTCCTTAGTTCTAACAGGGATATTTTGTAAATTAGGGGTAGCCGAAGACAATCTTCCCGTCGCAGTAGCCGTTTGATTAAAACTTGTATGCACTCTTTTTGTCTTCTTAACGACTAATGCTGGCAAGGCGTCAATGTAAGTACTTTTTAATTTTGCTAGCTCTCTATTTTCTTGAATCAATCCAATTATCGGATGAATATCTTTTAGTTTTTTTAACTCATCAGCCGACGTAGATAATCCAGTCTTACCCCTTTTAATTCCTTGAGTTGGTATCTCTAGCTTCTCAAATAATATCTCTCTTAATTGTTTAGTAGAGTTTATATTAAACTCTACACCAGCCAGCTTGTGAACTTTGTTTGTAATATCATCTATTCTTTTTTTAAAATCTTGAGATTTTTTATGTAAAAATTTTGTATCAATTTTAACTCCATTTAATTCCATTGCTACTAAAACCGGTAGAAGGGGCATTTCTATATCGTCAAAAAGATTTTTCAAATTATGCTCTTTTAGTTCTGGCTCTAATTTTTTATATAGCCTAAAGGTAAAATCTGCATCCTCACAAGAATAATTATATATTTTTTCTATTGGAATATCTTTAAAGTTAAGCCCTTTTTTCTTATCTTCAAATAAATCGTCTTTATTTATCTTTTCATGACCAAAATGAGAAAAAGTTATAGCATCTAAATTATGCTGACGATTTCCTGGGTTTAAAATATATGAAGCAACTCTGGTGTCAAAAATATCTCCATTAACTTTAATGTCATAATTATTCATGACTTCTATGTCGTATTTTATATTATGCCCTATTTTTTTTCTGTTTTTATCTTCAAAAAATGGCTTCAATTTTTCTAAAAAATCCCTATTTAAGCCCTCTTCCTTTTCTTCAAAATTAAACAAATCCTTGTTCTTCTGATTACTAACTAAAAATCTCAAATAATAAGCTTCTTTTTCTTTCCAGCTAAAACTAATGCCAATCAACTCGGCTAAAATTGGATCAAAACTAGTTGTCTCTGTGTCAAAGGCAAATTCTTCTTGTTTCTTTAGCTCTTTTACAAAAGAGTTAAATTCTTTTTCATCTTTAACTAAATTATAATTAAATGATCTTAAATTACGTTCAAATTTATTTTCATTATCCACCTCTTTATCTTGTTTTTCTTTTCCAACAATCTCATATAATCTTGGCAAAAGAGATTTAAACTCTAGCTCAGAAAAAATCTCTGCCACTTTTTCGGTATTAATTTTTTTAACATGGTTATCTGATAAAACAAAATCTAAATCAACGTCTGTTATAATGGTGCCCAATTTTTTACTTAGATAAGCTTCTTCTTTATGGTCCTTTAAAAGCCTTTTAATTCTTTCTTTTATTTTTTCTGAATCAATATTTTTATAAACTCCATCAAGATTTTTAAAATTTTGTAAAAGATGTACAGCTGTCTTATCCCCAATCCCTCTTACCCCTGGAATATTATCACCTGGGTCTCCTCGCAGAGCTTTATAGTCAATAAGCTGATCAACCATTAAACCATATCTTTCCCTAACTTTAACTTCGTCATATAAAACACTATCGGCTATACCCCTACTCATCGTATAAACCTTAGTGCTATCATCAACTAGTTGCAAGGTGTCCATATCACCGGTCACTATAATTGTATCTATATCGCTGTCTACTTTTTTAGAAATTGTTCCAATTAAATCATCGGCTTCAAAGCCAGCTTTTTCATAAATAGGAATGTCAAAAGCCTGAACTAATTTTTTAATTATTGGAATTTGATCATAAAGCTCTTGTGGGGCCTTTGTTCTATTTGCCTTATATTCTTTATAATCTTTATGTCTAAATGTTGGCTCTCTTCTATCGAGAGTAAGGGCTATATAGTCTGGCTTAAAATCACGAAAAGCCTTCAACAAAACACTGGCAAAACCATAAACAGCGTTAACGACAAACCCATCCTTAGTGGTTAATGTTTGTGGTAAAGCATGAAAACTACGATGAATTAAAGCATTTCCATCGATAATTATAAGTTTTTCTTTTTTTATTGACATATGAATATATCATATCTTTTTATTTGCAAATTGACAAATAAATCCCGCACCACTTTTATTTTATAATCTCTTTAAATTTTTCTAATTTTTCTTGTTATATTTTCAATCTAAACATTAAATTTTTTATAAAGTGGTGCTGGATAAACGCTTTGACAAATAAAACCAAAAATACTATGATTATCATGAGATTGTAAAAAAATATTTTTTCTTACAATTTTAATCATATAATCAAAAAAATATATGCCCATACATAGCGATCTTCCATCTAAACAAATTCCGGCTAAAAGAGCTATAGATATAATAAGAAAAGCAAGCGGAATGTCGGTTGATGGTATAAAAAAAAATTTAAGACAATTTAACTCTGGTGAAATTAGAAAAATTAGCCATAATGTTAAAAAAAATTTCATTACTCAAAAAGAAATGAGATCGCTACTTAGAAAGGCTGAACAATCTGGAATGAAAATAAGTTCTTCTAAGATAAGTATGGCTTATAATCAAATAAACCGCGAAGAAAAGAAAAGGAAAGTACAGTACGGAAAAGAAAGAGATAGGATGGTTGATAATTTAACATCCGTAGAGAAAGGTCAACTTGGCTACAAACAAAGAGATG